>LBJMJ02800__coassemble_599_pt1 | contig 52072 bp, 44 predicted proteins | sample LBJMJ02800__metabat2_low_PE_009 | metagenome-assembled genome bin LBJMJ02800
GGTTGAAAACCGTTCGATTCACGTTTCCGTTTCAACCAGAGATTTTACATACCCAGATATACTGCTGCTCCGGATACAGGGGACGGCCCATCGCGCGCGCGATCGCCCCGACCTTCCACCCATCGCTCCTGCGCGACGGGTCACGCAACGTCAGATGACGCGCCGGGGTCAGACCCTCGACCTCGATCACCGCGGATCACCCGCCAGCAGCTCCAACAGCTCCCGGGCCGCGCCGTCCGCCTCGGCGAATTCGCCGGCCGGGGCGACCATCGCCCGCAGCTCCTGGATGAACCCGAGCAGCGACGTCATGTTGCGGCTGACCTCGCGTCCCTTCATGTTCTGCACGTCCACGTTCTGCGCGATGCTCATCATCGACTCGTAGATGTAGCTGCGCATAGGGTCCGCTCCCGGATGCTCGGCCTCGAACCGTTCGATGAACTCCCTCGTCGCCCTTTCCTGGCGGCCGACGACTCGGCCGGCGTCCTCCAACCCGTCCAATACAGGCATGTGACTCCTCCAATCCTGTCCAGTGGTGGGATTTATCCTGTTTTCGCCAGTTTTTCGATGGAAAGTGGGGAATACCGCCCGGTTTCCCCGCTTTTTTATTTATTCCGGGTTCGGGGGGACCCAAAAAAGTCGCGGGGTGTCCCTTTGAACCGAAGCGTTTAAAAAACGACGGTCAGAACCGGACCCGGCCCACATCCGTCCCCTCCACGACCGCGGGCCGGCCGTTCCGACGCGCCGCACGCCTGGCCTCCACCTTCGCGGCCGAGAAGCCAAGCCGATACCACTCGCGCGCCTTCCGTTTCGCGGCCTCGCTCCGATGCTGCGCCTCCAACCGGTACATGCACGCCTCCAACCCCGGGTCGCACACGACCACCTCGTAGTTCAACGCCAGCCACTCGTCCAGGATGTCCACGCCGCGATGGTTCAGCCAGTCCGTCTTGACGCACCACACGCCCACCGGGTCGCCCAGCCTGGCCGCCGCGCGGTACGCGCCCTGCCACGCCCCACGCGCCACCATGTTCACATACCGGTCGAAATCATGGGACGATTCCACGCCCGGGCACAGGCAGCGCGCCAGCTGGTCGAAGTCCACCACGACATCGCCCGGCATGCGATGCTCGACCACGTACGTGGTCTTGCCGCCGGCCGGCGGACCGATGACCATGCGCACCACCGCCCCGTACCCGCTGATCACGCGGTCCCAGCGCTTCCGGTTGCACGACCCGCACGCGGGCCGCAGGTTCGCCAGCGTGTTCCTGCCGCCGATGTTCACCGGTATCACGTGGTCCACCGTGTCCGCCCAGCCCGTGCACCCCGGCATGCGCAGCCAGCAGGCCCGGCCGAACACCGTCCACACCTGCGCCTTCAGCTCCGGCTTGACCCCGTGCCGTTTCACCTCCGCCCCCTGTTCGCGTTCAGCCACTTGTTCACGTCACTCAGCAAGTAGGCGATGCCGCCGGTCTCGGTACGCACGTACTCCGGGCCGCGCCCGTCGTCACGCCACCGCTTCAGGGTGCGCACGCTCCGATGCAGCAGACGCGCGGTCTCCCTCGCGCTCAGCAACCTGTTCCCGCTCATCGGCTCCACCTCAGATACGCCTCGCACCCCTTGATCGCCTTCTCCAAGTCGAAATGCTTCTCCGTGTCCCACTCGCGCTTCTCCGGTTCCGGAAGCACGCCCAACACGCGCAGATGCCATATCTCGTTGTCCGTCATCCCGAACACGTTCATGCACTGCCGGTAACCGATACGCGACTGGCCCGCGCCCTTGGCCCACTTCTCGCGCAACAGGGGCAACGCGATCCGGACCTTCCTCCTGCGTTCCTCCACATACCTGCGCCTGCCCGCCCCACGGGTCCTCGTTCCTGCCATCATGACCTCCTTCGACTGAATGTGATTGATTGAGATTTTTGGGTGGTGAGAGGGTTGAGCGGCGAGACCTTAAGCTCCGAGCCTCCAAAGCGTCCACGGACGCTCTTGGAAACTCGGAATGGTCTCACCATGGACGTTTTCGGTCTGGAGCCGGGGCGTCGCATATCGAGAGCGGACCCAATCGTCCGCCGTGAATGGTCCTTCAGAAGCGCCCCACACACCGGTGGGCAAGGTCGCCCGATTACGCCTTAACCGACACGCCTCATCAGTCGGGAAATGGCCGTCAACACGCGCGAATGCGCCGCTCAAGGCAATCACGCGCGAGGTTTCGTCTCGCTAGTAACGGTCGGCCAGCCGTCCGCCGTGGGTTGGACCCGTTCACGCCCTACCCGGTCCCGGCACATCCCAGGTCACAGGGCATTCAATTATCCAGAAACACACGCGCCTACGGCGCCGCATCATCCGGCAGAATGTCCAGACAGGCCATCAGCGCGCGCACCTCCACCGGCGAGAACCGATACACATGCGCCCGCTCACGCGACAAGGAACCATCACGATCGACCGCATGCGGACGCATCAGCAACTGCACCCGCCCATCCGGAGCCAAACACGACAAGAACGTCCAATCACCGTCATCACGCTGACGAAACAACTCAGCCATCATCCCTCCCGAACTCACGCAACTGACGCCTGAACCGACGCCGCTCACGCACGGCCTTCAGATCCACGAAACCGAAGATGTCCAACACGCCGGCCACCAGGACCACCGCCATCGCCAGCAGAATCACCACCAGCAACACCATGCACACCCACGCAACAACCTCAGTCATTGGCACCCCGATTCACCAGGCGGCCGATACGCTCCGGCACATCCAACACCACCAACAGCACACACACCGCCAGCAATGCGGCGATCTCCGGCTCGCCCACCACCAGCATGATGAGGGAACACAACGAACCACACAGGAACATGACCAGCTTGTAAACCAACCGCATCACAGCGCGCTCCTTCGCGTATCCAAATGATCGGCGGCCAACCTCAGGAAACGGGCGAACTACTTCCGTGGCATCCGTGCGCATGCCCCCTCTGGCGTCTTTGGTGCAGTACGCATAAGGTCTGTTGCCCTCAATCTGAAGGGATGTAGCTTCCGCCATGTCTCCCGATTCATCCCCGAAGAAACCGCTTGGAACAAGGACGGAAAACACCTTCATCGTCCACCTCCAACCGAGCCGGAAGCGACAAATGACACCTTTCTCCGCCGCGTTAAGCTGGGAAACGCAATACCAACAACCCGTCCAACACGACGGAGAAAGGAAGAATCATGCTTGAAGTCGTATCTGTTTGGGTCGGACTTATAGGCGGAATCGTCGGAATCGTCGGAGGCGCAGCCTCCATATGCAGCGCGGTATCCGCGGCGCGATCCAACGGAATCACAAAAGACGTGATTAAGCACGATAAGGAAACGGAAAACGTTGACTGGTATGCGTGGCCTGACTATGAGCGCTTGAAATTTGGGATACGCAACGTCGGTATCGATACGGCGTACGACATCGCGGTCAGCATGGCAGATGAGCATGCCATAGATTGGCGTCAATATGTAACGGCCAGCGAGAGCAAAAAGTGCGAAGCTGGAGACCTCATCGAATTTACCGATGATGAGTTTTTCACGGACACGTTGAAAATTCTCCGCGAATGTGGACAATGCGAAACGGCCCATTACCTTGACGGAACGACGGAATACGATGGTATGGCTCACAGCAGCGTGACGATATACATCAGCTGGAGAGATTCCCTCGGATACAGGCATGCGAAAAAAATCAAAGTGCCGGTCGACTGACATCATCACGCTCTCCGTATCTCGAACCTGCCGGACAACGTTGAATCCAGTTCGTCCCTCAAGGTTTCGGCGATGGCCCTGGGCAATGGGAACGTGTAACAACAGCAATCGCCGTCACGATAGAACTGGACGAAAAACGTTTCCGGCATATGGCTCAAATGACTCACATGCACACTGATGCCGGCCATCACTGCACCTCCAGTGGTTCGCGGCCGAGCAGCACGTCGGTCGACACGCCGAGCAGGTCGGCCAGTCTGGCGATTTCGTCCGCACTGAAACGGATATCACCGTTGAGCTTGCTTGAGAATGAAGCGCCGGTAATGCCGAGGTGCTTGGCGGCGTCTTTCTGCCAGATACCGCGCAAGGTCAGAAGCACCTTGACTCGACTAGCCAGTTTAGTTTCAAACTTATCAGACATGATTGAAACAGATAGCATAAGTCGATAAGTCCTGCAAGTCTCCGGCGATTCCTAGGTTAAACAGATTAGTTATATGCTAATCTGTGAAGTATGGAAAGAACTAATCTTCAGAAGACGGTCACTAAGAACATGAGGGTTGCTCTTGCGGCTAACGGGCTTCAGCAGAAGGATCTGGCTGCTGCTATCGGCATCACCAGCGCAAGCATGTCCGCAAAATTCACTGGGAAAGCAAACTGGAATCTTGTGGATATTGAAAAAGCCTCGGACTTCTTCAATGTGAAGCCCGAGGCGTTGGTAGCGGGGCATGGATTTGAACCATGGACCTCTGGGTTATGAGCCCAGCGAGCTACCGAGCTGCTCCACCCCGCGTCGGCTTGCCTTGCGGCAGCTCTATCTACGATAGGAGCTGTTTACGGAAAGTCAAATCGGCGTGTCGTGCATGGGGTGCCGTGTGCGCTGGACACCTGAGCCCGCCGCGCCGGCCATCCGTTTGCCATAATGGGAACCATGCCTATCAAGATCCCCAGCGGCCTGCCGGCCAGAGCCATACTCGATTCGGAACGCATCTTCGCGTTGGAGAAGCCCGAGGCGGAACGTCAGCGTGTCCGCCCGCTCAAGCTGGTGATCCTCAACCTCATGCCCAAGAAGATCGAGACGGAGACCCAGCTGCTCCGCCTGATCTCCAAGTCCCCGCTGCAGGTGGAGATCGACTTCATGAAGACCTCCACGCACGAGTCCACCCACGTCAGCGCCGACCATCTGGTCAAGTTCTACGAGACGCTTGACTCGTTCCGCAACAACTACTACGACGGATTCGTGGTCACCGGCGCGCCTGTGGAGCATCTGGCGTTCGAGCAGGTGGACTATTGGGACGAGTTCGAGGCGATCCTGGACTGGGCCGGGTCTCATGTGTTCTCCACCATGTACCTGTGCTGGGGCGCGATGGCCGCGCTCAACCACCGGTACGGCGTGCGCAAACGCGATCTGCCCACCAAACTGTTCGGCGTGTTTCCGCAGTATCTGCAGGATGAATACTGCTTCTTGACCAACGGTTTCGATGAGATCGCCCTGCAGCCCCACTCCCGGCTGGCCGGTGTGGATGAGGACGATGTGGCGGCCAATCCCGACCTGCAGGTGCTGACATGGGGCCCCCGATCCGGCCCCGGCCTGATCGCCACGCGCGACTTCTCCGAAGTGTTCGCGCTGGGCCACTGGGAGTACGGCAAAACCACGCTTGCCGAGGAATACGAGCGCGATATGGCCAAGGGGCTGACCAACGTGCCGTTCCCGGAAAACTACTTCCCGCATGACGATCCGTCGCTGGAGCCGCTGTTCTCGTGGCGCGCGCATGCCAACCTGCTGTGGCGCAACTGGCTTAATTGGGTATATCAGACCACGCCATACGATTTGACCGAGGTGCCGCGGCTGCGCGCCGAGAAGCGACTGGGCACCGACCGGTCGATCCGCCATGAGCCGGGCGCCCCCCGCACCGACGGGTTCCGGCCCTTCCTCGACGACGGTTATGGGGTGGTGCCGGCGGCGGCGACCACGATGTGAACGCCTGGATTGTGAAGAAAATCGATGCCGTCGGCTGGAGTGTCGCGCTGATGGCAGGAAGTCGGGGCCGGTGGTAGTATGCGTATCCAGCCGTTCGGAACCGGCTTCGATTTCCCGATGGGGACCGTCGGAGTCACGTTCCGCGACCGGGATGGACGGAAGTAACCGTAACGTCACATTTCGCCCGTTCTGTTGGGTTACACTGACAGCAGACACGAAACAGGAGGCGAGAGTATGGGTTCAGTGAGCGACGCGATGCTGCTGGCGGCCGAATCGGGGCCGCACCTTCCCTCCGTGAGCGACTTCCTGCCTCCGGAGATCCTGTTCGAGGGCACGCCGTTCGCCATCAACCGCATCATTCTGGTACGCCTGGTGGCCACCGTTATCATGCTGACGGTCCTGATCATCACCGCGCGCCGCGCCAAGGTCATTCCGGGCCGTTGGCAGGCTGCGGTCGAATGGCTGCTCGATTACATCCGCGACAACATCATCTATCAGGTCATGGGGCCGATTCGCGGTCGCCGTTACGTGCCGATGATCACCACCATCTTCATGACGGTGTTCATCTTCAATCTGTGCGGCATCATCCCCGGTATGAACATCGCGGCCACCGCTTCGGTGGTGATGCCGTTGGCCTTCGCGCTGTGGGTGTTCGTGCAGTATTGGCGCGCCGGCATCAAGGAGCACGGCTTGGGCGGCTTCCTCAAGGAGGAGCTGCTCCCCGCCGGAGTGCCGTGGCCGATCTACATCATCCTGACGCCTGTGCAGCTGCTTGAGCTCGTGCTGATTCGCCCGATCTCGCTGACGGTGCGACTGTTCGCCAACATGGTCGCCGGTCATCTGCTGGTCGCCACCTGTTACGCGTTCACCCAGTTCTATCTCATTGAATCCGCGGGCGCCGCGGTCAAGGTCGGTGGCGCGTTGTGGCTGTGCGGTGGTCTGGTGTTCACCTGCTTCGAGATGTTCGTGGCCGCATTGCAGGCATACGTGTTCGCGATCCTCGCCACGGTCTACATCAACCAGAGCTACCCGGAGGCGGAGTAGCCCGGAATATACAGATTTCGGCCCGTGGAGGTCACGGTGCCGTTCGGAATTGTCAGATTTCGGTAAGAAAGGACAACACCATGGATATCATCACCCTCGCCGAAGTTGCCGGTAACATCAGCCTGATCGGCTACGGCATCGCCGCTCTGGGCCCTGGCCTGGGCATCGGCATCGTGGTCGGCAAGGCTCTTGAGTCCACCGCCCGCCAGCCCGAGGTCGCCGGCCGTCTGCAGACCCTCATGCTGATCGGCGCCGCCATGATCGAGCTTCTGGGCCTGCTGGGCTTCGTCGCGTTCATGCTGGCGATGTGATCCGGAGCTGTTCGCTCATCATTGACGGCAGCCCGGTAAACAGAAAGGAGAAGCCATGCCGCTAGCGGAGGAAGAAGTTTCGGGAATCGAGTTGTTCATTCCCGAGATCTACGACATCGTGTGGTCGCTGGTCGTTCTCATCGTCATCGCCGTGGCGTTCTATGTGGTGATCATGCCGAAGTTCCAGGCCGTGTTCGATGAACGCGCCGCCCGAATCGAAGGCGGCATCGCCAAGGCCGAGCAGGCTCAGCGCGAGGCTGAGGACACAAAGCGCAAGTATGAGGAGCAGCTGAGCCAGGCGCGCGTCGAAGCGTCCAAGATTCGCGACGACGCCCGTAGCGAGGCCTCCCACATCATCGCCGACGCTCGTTCCCGTGCCGAGTCCGAAGCGGAACAGATCACCGCCAACGCGCAGCGAGCCATCGAATCGCAGCAGCAGCAGGCGATGGTCAGCCTTAAGGGCGAGATCGGCACCCTGGCCACCGCGCTTGCCGGCAAGATCCTTGGCGCCAAGTTGCAGGACAACGTCACCCAGTCCGCGATGATCGACCAGATGATCGCGGATCTGGACGATGACAAGCAGTGACCGGCGTATCCGACCACGGGAATATGAGGAAAGGGAGGTGACAGATGCGAGGAGAGGCCTCACGTATCGCCGACCGCGTCTCGCGTGACTCGCTGGCCCCGAAGCTTCGGGCCACGGCTGAGGACGCGTGGCGCATCGGTAACGAGCTGTTCTCGGTCACCAATGTGCTCGATCGCAATATCAGGCTCGAACGCGCCCTCACCGACCCATCGCGTCCGGTGGAGGACAAGGTCGCGCTGCTGAACAAGCTGGTCGGCGACCAGGCCCACGAGATGACGATGGAGATCCTCACCGATCTGGTCGGTCGCCGGTGGAGCCGCGTCTCGGACATCGCGAACGCCGTCGAGGATTTCGGCGTGGACGGCATGATGTACTATGCCGACGCCACTGACGCCACGCTGCAGGTCTCGATCGAACTGGCCGAGCTGCATTCGGCCTTGCTCAACCTGCCGGTGATCCGCTCCGGCCTGAGCAGCGACCGCGCCCCCGCCGAGGCCCGCATCAAGCTGCTGTACGCGCTGGTCGGAAATAAGGACCTCAACAAGGTCACCATGCGTCTGGCGGAGCACGCCGCATGCAATCCGCGTCGTCGGCGTTATTTGTCCACGATTCACTGGCTGATCAACAAGTTCTCCCGGCATATGGGCGAATCGATGGTCACCGTGACCACCGCCGCGCCGCTGAATCAGGAGCAGGTCGACAAGCTGATCGCCGTGTATTCGAAGAAGCTCGGACGTCCGGTGCACATCAATTCGAACGTCGACCCCACGGTGATCGGCGGCATGCGCATCGAGATCGGCGACGAGGTGACCGACAACACCGTGGTGGCCCAGCTGCAGCAGCTGCAGCGTCGCGTGACCAACGGGATGCGGACCTGAGAGACGTACCAGACAACATAACAAAGAACCAATAAGGAGTGATCATGGCAGAACTGACCATTGATCCCGCCGCGATACGCAGTGCGCTCGAGGATTTCGTCGAGTCGTACAAGCCGAGCGACACACCCACTCAGGAAGTGGGCTATGTGGCCACGGCCGGCGATGGCATTGCGCACGTGGAGGGACTGCCTGGTTGCATGGCCAACGAGCTGTTGACCTTCGAGGACGGCACCCTCGGCCTGGCGTTCAACCTTGACGCCCGCGAGATCGGTGTGGTTATCCTCGGCGACTTCGCAGGCATCGAGGAAGGCCAGGAGGTCCGCCGCACCGGCGAAGTGCTGTCCGTGCCTGTCGGCGACGGATATCTGGGTCGCGTCGTGGACCCGCTGGGCAACCCGATCGACGGTTTGGGCCCGATTCAGAGTGAAGGCCGTCGTATTCTCGAGGCGCAGGCCCCGGACGTCATGCACCGTCATCCGGTCGACGAGCCGATGTCCACCGGTCTGAAGGCCATCGACGCCATGACGCCGATCGGTCGCGGCCAGCGTCAGCTCATCATCGGCGACCGCCAGACCGGCAAGACCGCCATTGCGATCGATACGATCATCAACCAGAAGGCGAACTGGGAGAGCGGTGACCCGAAGAAGCAGGTCCGTTGCATCTACGTGGCCATCGGCCAGAAGGGCTCGACCATCGCCTCGGTCAAGCAGAGCCTTGAGGAATCCGGCGCGATGGAGTACACCACCATCGTGGCCTCCCCGGCCTCCGACTCCGCCGGCTTCAAGTACATCGCCCCGTACACCGGTTCGGCCATCGGCCAGCACTGGATGTACAACGGCAAGCACGTGCTCATCGTCTTCGACGACCTGTCCAAGCAGGCCGAAGCCTACCGTTCGATCTCGCTGCTGCTGCGCCGCCCGCCGGGGCGTGAGGCCTACCCGGGCGACGTCTTCTACCTGCACTCCCGCTTGCTCGAACGCTGCGCCAAGCTGTCGGACGACCTGGGCGGCGGCTCGATGACCGGCCTGCCGATCATCGAGACCAAGGCGAACGACGTCTCCGCGTACATCCCGACCAACGTGATCTCCATCACCGACGGTCAGATCTTCCTGCAGTCCGATCTGTTCAACGCCAACCAGCGTCCGGCCGTGGACGTCGGCATCTCGGTGTCCCGAGTCGGCGGCGCGGCGCAGACCAAGGCGCTCAAGAAGGTCTCCGGCACGCTGAAGATCTCGCTGGCCCAGTACCGTTCGCTCGAGTCCTTCGCCATGTTCGCCTCCGATCTGGATGCGGCCTCGAAGGCCCAGCTGACGCGTGGCGCCCGACTGACCGAGCTGCTCAAGCAGCCGCAGTTCTCCCCGTACTCGATGGAGCAGGAGGTCGTGTCGGTGTGGACCGGCACGCACGGCAAGCTCGACGATCTCGAGTTGGGCGACGTGCTGCCGTTCGAGCGTGGTCTGCTGGATTATCTCGACCACAACACGGATATCCTCACCACGATCCGCGAAACCGAGGACTTCACGGCTGAGACCGAAGCCGCCCTGGATAAGGCGGTCGACGACTTCCGCGCCACATTCGTGACCGGCGCCGGCAAGCCGCTGATCGAGAAGAAGCAGGCCCCGGTCAAGCCGACCCCGGTGGAGCAGGAGCGCATCGTGGCCAACGCCGAGCGCCCTGAGCATGATCCGGACAAGCATCCGCTGGCAGGGGAGAAGAAGTAGACATGGCATCGCAGCTCGCATTCAAGTCAAGGATCGCCTCCACCGCGTCGCTTGAGAAGATCTTCAACGCGCAGGAGATGATCGCGTCTTCGCATATCGCCAAGGCCCGTCAGGTGGCGTTGGAGGCGAAGCCGTACGCTGATGCGATCTTCGATGCAGTCCAGGCGGTGGTGGCCCACGGCCATATCTCGCATCCGATCGTGCGCAAGGAGGAGAACAACCCCAAGGTTGCCGTCCTGGCGCTCACCTCGGACCGTGGTATGGCCGGCCCTTACACCTCGTCGATCATCCGTGAGACCGAGCAGCTGCTCGCCCGTCTCGACGAGGCCGGCAAACAGCCGGAACTCTACGTGTATGGTCGCCGCGGAGTGACGTACTACAAGTACCGCAACCGCGACATCGTGCAGACGTGGGAGGGCGATACCGACAAGCCTGGCGTCGAGGTCGCCGACTCGATCTCCAATGCGCTGATGGACGCGTACATGCGGCCGGCGGCGGAAGGCGGTGTCTCGGAACTGTACATCGTCTACACCGAGTTCATCAACATGGTGGTGCAGAAGGTGCGCGTGCTGCGCATGCTGCCGGTGGAGCTGGTCGAGGCCGAGACCACGGTGGGCACGGACCCCGAGGTCGACGCCGTGCAGGACGTTTCCCCGCTGTACATCTTCGAGCCGAGCATTGAAGAGGTGCTGGACGTGGTGCTGCCCAAGTACATCCGCTCCCGCATCCACGAATGCCTGCTCGAGGCTGCGGCCTCGGAGACCGCCAGCCGCCAGAACGCCATGCATACCGCCACGGACAACGCGCGGAAGCTGATCGAGGACCTGACCCGCAAGCTCAACGCCTCGCGTCAGGCCTCGATCACCCAGGAACTCACCGAAATCATCGGCAGCGCCGACGCGCTGAACACAAAGGAAGAGTAGGAACGCGAAATGGCTGAGAATCAGACCACAGCGGCTCCCCAGGCAGCGGCGGCCGAACCGTCGATCACCGGACGCGTGACCCGCATCCAGGGATCGGTTATCGACGTCGAATTCCCGGTGGGCCACCTGCCCGACATCTACAACGCCCTGAAGGTGAGCATCGCCAACGTGGGCAGCATCGAAGGCGAAAGCTCGCACGAGATCACCCTTGAGGTGGAGCAGCACCTGGGCGATTCCACCGTGCGCACCGTCGCCCTAAAGCCGACCGACGGCCTCGTGCGCGGCGCCACCGTCACCGATACCGGCGGCCCGATCAAGGTGCCGGTCGGCGACGTGACCAAGGGGCACGTCTTCGACGTCTCCGGCAACATCCTGAACAAGAAGGAAGGCGAGACGGTCACCGTCACCGAGCGCTGGCCCATCCATCGCAATCCTCCGGCGTTCGACCAGCTCGAATCCAAGACGCAGATGTTCGAGACCGGCATCAAGGTCATCGACCTGCTCACCCCGTACGTGCAGGGCGGCAAGATCGGCCTGTTCGGCGGCGCGGGCGTCGGCAAGACCGTGCTGATCCAGGAGATGATCCAGCGCGTGGCCCAGAACCACGGCGGCGTCTCCGTGTTCGCCGGCGTCGGCGAACGCACCCGTGAGGGCAACGACCTGATCGGCGAGATGGAGGAGGCCGGCGTCCTTGAGAAGACCGCGCTGGTCTTCGGACAGATGGACGAGCCGCCGGGGACGCGTCTGCGCGTGCCGCTGACCGCCCTGACGATGGCCGAGTACTTCCGCGACGTGCAGAACCAGGACGTGCTGCTGTTCATCGACAACATCTTCCGCTTCACCCAGGCGGGCTCCGAGGTGTCCACGCTGCTCGGCCGTATGCCGTCCGCCGTGGGCTACCAGCCGAACCTGGCGGACGAGATGGGTTCGTTGCAGGAGCGCATCACCTCCACCCGCGGCCACTCGATCACCTCGCTGCAGGCCATCTACGTGCCCGCCGACGATTACACCGACCCGGCCCCGGCCACGACCTTCGCCCACTTGGATGCGACCACCGAGTTGTCCCGCGACATCGCGTCCAAGGGCATCTACCCGGCCGTGGATCCGCTGGCCTCCACCTCGCGCATCCTGGACCCGCGCTACGTGGGCCAGGCGCATTACGAGTGCGCCAACCGCGTCAAGGCCATCCTGCAGCGCAACAAGGAGCTGCAGGACATCATCGCCCTGATCGGCATCGACGAGCTCGGCGAGGAGGACAAGACCACCGTCAACCGCGCCCGCAAGATCGAGCAGTTCCTCGGCCAGAACTTCTACGTGGCCGAGAAGTTCACCGGTCGTCCGGGCTCGTACGTGCCCGCGGAGGAGACCATCGAGGCCTTCACCCGCATCTGCGACGGCGTCTATGACGAGGTGCCGGAGCAGGCGTTCTCGGGCATCGGCGGCATCGACGACCTCGAGCGTCGCTGGCACGATATGCAGAAGGAGTTTGGTGCGTGATGGCCACTTCGAGCATGCAGGTGAACATCGTCGCCGCCGACCATCCGGTCTGGGCGGGGCAGGCGAAGTCCGTCGTCATTCCCGCATATGAGGGTGCGATGGGCATCCTGCCTGACCACCAGCCGATCCTGACCCTGTTCAAGGAAGGTGTGGTCACGGTCACCGACATGAACGACGAGAAGCACGAGTTCGAGGTCACCGACGGGTTCATCTCGTTCGACTCGAACAAGCTCACGGTCGCCGTGGAACGCGGTCGTGACGTGGTCCGCCGCGCCGGAGAGCAGTCCGAAGCGGAATAGAACGCCAACACCCCCGTATATCGGCCCCTCGCGCACAACGCTTGCGCGAGGGGCCGATTCGTTACAGGACCGCCTGTTCCCCGCACACTTTTCCGCAGTCGCGAAGCGGCCGGGCGCGGCATGGGGTATGGTGGTGGCTTGTGCGAATCATAGTTGCCGATTGCTCCGCCGAATATTCCGGCCGTCTGAACGCATCCCTGCCACTGGCCAGGCGCGTGCTGCTGATCAAGGCCGACAACAGCCTGCTCATCTTCTCCGAGCTGGGCTCATACAAGCCGCTGAATTGGATGGCCGCGCCCTGCACGATCAAGGAGATCGTCCCGGCCGGCGCGGACGCCGATGTGGACACCGCCGTCCCGGAGAAGATGCTGCGCGTCTGCTCGGACAAGTCCAGCGACATCCTGGAGGTCACGCTCCAGCACATCTACAGCGACGAATCCTATGACCTGGGCGAGGATCCCGGTCTGGTCAAGGACGGTGTGGAGGATCATCTGCAGCGCTATCTGGCCGAACAGATCGAGCGCATCGGTGAGGGCGCCAAACTGGTGCGCCGTGAATACCCGACCGCCATCGGCCCGGTGGACATCATGGCCGTGGATGCGGAAGGGCGGCATGTGGCCATCGAGATCAAACGGCATGGCGGCATCGACGGCGTCGAGCAGCTGACCCGGTACTGCGAACTGCTCAACCGGGACCCGTTGCTGGCTCCTGTGCGGGGCATCTTCGCCGCGCAGACCATCACCCCGCAGGCCCGTGTGCTGGCGCAGGACCGCGGCTTCGAGTGCCTGATCCTGGATTATGACGAGATGAAGGGCACCGACTCGGACGAGATCAGGTTGTTCTGAAACACGGTTCGCACCACTTCAGTGTTCAACGAGAAGAGCCGCGGAATTCCGCGGCTCTTCATCATATTATCCGGAGTAGTGCGCACCCAGGCGTCAGTAGGCCGCCAGGATATCGACCACGAACACCAGCGTGGCGCCGCCCGGAATCGTATCCCCGGAGCCGGCATCGCCGTAGCCCAGGTCGGAGGGCACGATAAGCAGCACCTGCGAGCCCACCGTCTGTCCGGTCAGGCCCTGCTGCCAGCCGTCGATCACGCCATCAAGCGAGAAGTCGGAGGGCTCTCCGCGGTCCCAGGACGAATCGAACTGCGTGCCGTCCAACAGCCAGCCGGTGTAGTGCGCCCGCACGGTGTCGCTCTCCTGCACCTCCTTGCCGTCGCCCTTGATCAACGTCTGCACCACCAGCTGGTCCACGTCGCCCTGGCCGTTCATGTCGATCGACGGCTTGCCGTCCTTGGCAAGGGTGACCTTCGGCAGATCGGCCGGGATATCGGTGACGGCCTCGCCTTCGGCACGGGTCGGATCGGTGGATTGGGAGACGATGGTCCATATCCATGCGTACGGCTGACCGCTTTCGTCATTCGAACCGATCGCGAAGGTGGTGTTGATGGTCGCGTCGGCGATCAGCGAATAGATCGGGTACTGTGCCACCGTATCCTCGGTCAGCAGCGTCGAGCAATCGGGGGTGTTCTTCTCCCAGGAGCTGGCCATCTCGGAGCCGTCGTTGAGATTGACGGCAAAGGCCTGCATGCACACGCGATTGCCGACCTTGATCTTGTCGCCATTCCCCTTTTGGAGTACCGCGTACGCGCCATCCTCCACACTCATCGGGGCATGGAATTTGATCGTCGGCTTCTGCCCGGGCTCGCCCTCGGCCACCAGTCCGGCGATCTGCGGCAGGTCCTCCAACGCGTCGGCGGACGACTGCGAGGAATCGCTCGAATCGTTGGAATCATTGGAACCCTCGGCCTGGTCGCCGCCGTTGCACGCCGCAAGCGTGGCGCACATGACCAGCGCGCACAGCGCCGCAAGCAGCTTGCCGAACAGGGAAATCGATGTCTTCATATGCATGGCACCAACACTAGCGCCTCACCCTGATTTCCAGTCCTTTCCAAGCAAAGGGTTATGGGCTGACGGTAGAATGGGCGTTGCTATGACTGTTGAAGAACGTGAACAAGAAGAGCCGCAGACCCCGGTCGGCCCGACCCGCCATGCCAAGATCATGCGGGGCGTGGTCACGCCCATCTTCGGGCTGATCGCCGTGGCCTGCGTTGTGCTCGGTGTGCTGAACGCCACGATCTGGCAGCCCAGCCGCGAAATCGTGGCCACGGCCATGGTCTCCGGCACACGCTACGTGGTCACCGATCCCGGCGTGCTGGGGTTGGTCGATGACCGGGTGTCGATGACGGTGAAAAGCAAGAATGCCGAGGCCACGGTGTGCGTGGCCGAGGGATCGATGAAGGACATCACCGGCTGGATTTCCGGCAACCCCTACGTCCGTGTGACCGGACTGAGCGAGTGGACCGCACTGTCGGTGACCGACGCCGAGGCCCAGGGGTCAGATCTGTCCGGCGAGGGCGATGTGGCGTTCGCCGATTCTGACATGTGGACCACCGTGTCTTGCGATACGGGAGCCGTCACGTTGAGGACGACCGATGAGGACGCGTCTCGTGTGGCTCTGGTGGATCTGGGGGAGGACGACGCCTCCGCCACCGTGACGATGGATTGGGTGCGCCAGAGCGTACCCGATTTTGCGATGCCGCTCTACTTCGCCGGCGGTATCTGCGTGGTGCTGGCGGTGCTGTGCGCATCGGTGTTCGCCATGTCGCCGCACAAGCGTCGCAAAGCGGTTTCGGAAGCCGCCGAGGTGGAGACCGAAGAGCCGACGGAGGGCATGGGGCCGGGCAACGCCGTGGCGGAGCCGGAAAGCCGTCGCGCTCGCCGCCGTAGGCACGGACGCGGCAGAACAGTCGAGCAGGTCGAGCCGTCTGAGGACGAAGGACCGAACATCGTCGACCCCGCGGCCCGAAACTTGGTGTCGGATCAGATGCGCTCCTCGGAGCAGTCCGGGGACGAGGGGGCTGGCGAGCAGACTTCGGTGATCTCCCCCGACGAGTTGGCGGCGTACTTCGCGCGCCTTGCCCAGGAGAGCGCCCCCGACGCCGAATCGTCCGAGACCGGATCGTCCGAGGTCGGCGAAAACGACGATGCCAAGGAAGGGGAGTGATATGCGTTCACGAATCACGAAGCTGCTGGCTGCGGTCGCGGCGTTGGGGCTGACGCTGGGATTGGGCGCGTGCGAGGGCCGGATTCCCGAACCGCAGGCGGCGCCGGCCGATGTGGACCAGATTCCCGATCTGACCGAGGAGCAGGAGAGCAAGATCCGCGCCTCGATCCTGGAGACGCTGGATCAGGCCTCGCAGAATATGAGCGGTGACGGATTGTCGGCGCGCGTGACCGGGCCGATGCTGGACGTGCGCAACAGTGCGATCACGGTGGGCAAGGCCACCGGCGGTCTGGACAAGACCAACACGATCCCCTCCGACATGATGCAGACGGTGATTCCCGTCGATTCCGGATGGCCGCGCACGGTGTACACGATCACCACCACCACCGAGGATCAGCAGTCGCAGCGTCTGCTGGTGTTCACGCAGGATTCGCCGCGTCAGAACTACAAGCTGTGGGGCGTGGCCCGTCTGTTCGCCGGCGCCCAGCTGCCGCGGTTCACCGTGCCCGAGATCGGCACCCAGATGGGTCTGCCGAATGATACGGGCCTGGTGGCCACGCCGCAGGAGGCCGTGGAACGATACGCCGATGTGCTGCAGAACGGGGCGAACAGCGAGTTCGCCGACCAGTTCGCGGACGATTCGCTGCGCCAGACCATCGCCTCGGTGGCACAGACCGTGCAGGAGGGCATGGAACGCAACAACGGCACGCAGACGCAGACGTTCACCGTGGTCCCGGACGCCATCAAGATCATGCGGTCGAGCGACGGCGGCGATCTGGTGGTGGCGCAGATCAACTCCGAATGGACCCGCGCCGCAGGCGACGGGCGCGAATCGCTGCCCGCCTCGGACGAGGAGCAGGCCCTGTTCGGCGACGGCACCGCCACGAGCACGATGAAGGTCACATACGTCAACATCGTGGCGCTGTACGTGCCGCCGGAGGATTCCGGGGAACAGATCACGGCGGTCGGTGCGGAACGCAAGCCGATCAAGGTCGAGGCGATCTGATTCCGACTGATTGTTGCCGATCGAACCCCGCCGGCGTGCGGGGTTCGATCATATCTCGACCGCTTTCGGGCGTCGCCTGCCGCCGCGGGAATCGTCCGTCCCATATAGCGACACGGCCGCTATGCCGTCGGGGAACCGTACGATTCTTGGCGGCGCGATGGAGTAAGTTGTGAATCAGTACGGTTCTTCGAGTTTGGAGGCACGATGGCAGGTCAGCAGCGGCAGTTCAATCCGGGTGTGTCCCTGGCGGGCGCGGTGGATCTGGAGGCGTTGAAGCATCAGGTCACGGCCGAACCGGGGCAGGCGGGAGGCGCGCCTGCGGCCGGTGGGTACGTCATCGACACCACGGAGAACACGTTCCAGGCCATGGTGCAGACCTCGGCCACGTTCCCGATCCTGCTGCTGCTGTGGCTGCCGACCGACGATCGCCTCTTCCCGATGGCCAAGGCCCTGGGCGACGCGGTGAACGCGATGAACGGCCAGCTGCAGCTTTCCCGCATCGACGTGGCCTCGTTCCCCGCGGTGGCCCAGGCATTCGGCATCCAGGGGGCGCCGGCCCTGTTCGCGCTGATCAACGGGCGGCCGATGCCCTTGCTGCAGGGGGTGCCGTCGAATCAGGAGATGCAGCAGATCGTGGATGAGGTGCTGCCGAAGATCGTGCAGGTGGCGCAGCAGGCGGGTGTGACCGGCACGGCGCCGTATGCGGGCGATCCGGACGCCGGGCAGTCCCCGTCGTCGGAGCAGACGGTGCCGCCGGAGCACGAACAGGCCCATCGTCTGGCGATGGAGGGCGATTATGCCGGTGCCGCGGCCGCGTACGACAAGGTGCTGGAAGCCGACCCGAACGATGCCCTGGCCGCGCGCGAACGCGCGAAGGCGTTGCTGCTGGCTCGTTCCGCGGACGCCGATGTGCGTGAGGTGCGTGCCGCCGCCGCGGATCATCCGGAGGATGTGGACGCGCAGATGGCCGTGGCCGATATCGATATGATCGGCGGGCAGATCCAGGATGCGTTCGATCGACTGCTGGATTATCTGGCGGCCGGGCACCGGGATCAGATGGAGACGGTGCGCGTGCGTCTGCTGGAATACTTCGCCATCCCCGACCCGTCCGACGAACGCCTCAAGCGTGCCCGTCGCCGTCTGGCCACGCTCATGTACTAATCCATCGGCGGGCGGAACGGGCGTCAGCGCACCGTATGACGCATACGGTTGCGGCCGAAGATCTGCTGGAATTGCGGACCCCGTTCGGCCAGCTCCCGCTCGAACTCGTCCTCCCAGGCCGAGTACGGTTTGGACGCCAGTCCGTCGTTGGAGAATCGCGCCTGATCGGTGACCTCGGTGATGCAGAACGAGGGGATGATCAGGTTGGTGACCGGTCCGCTGCGTTCCGCTTCGGCGATGACCAGCGGGGCGTTCGGGCCGCCGAACACGTCGATGTTCCACCCGTCCTCATCGATCCACACGGAGTAGCGGTTCTTGATGATGATATCGCCGCCGCGCTTGACGAGTTCGACGGCGATGCGCGTATCGATCTCCCGTTCCGCCTCGTACCTCGTGCCGCCCACGGCCGGGCCCTTGATGGTGACGAAGGCTTGGGAGAACAGGTCGCGGCAGCGGTCGAGCACCTCGAGCGGGTCGGTGCTTCGGTTCATGGGGATGCGTGTTCTGCGGGTTTTCAGGCGGATGCGCAGCGCATAGTTGTCGGAGTGCACGTAATAGCTCTGTACAATCAGCGTCGGCGCGTCGCCATCGTCGAGTTGGGGCGGCATTTCGCGGCAGAAGAAGCGACGCTCATACTCGAAATCATCCATGAACCCAGTTTAGTGCGAAACGCTGCGGAATTCCGGCAATCTTACGATATGTCCGGATATCGGACGGGGTTTGGGGAGACTCGCCGGCGTTGCAAGACGCGCGGAAGTCATGTCGGCGTGTAAAGTAGAGGGGCACGGGTCCGTAGCTCAGTGGATAGAGCGTCTGTCTCCGGAACAGAAGGTCGTGAGTTCGAACCTCATCGGGCCCACCGCGCTGGCCCCATCCCAATCGGGACGGGGCTTCGTCATATCCGTGCGGCTTCGTCCCGGGTCGAAGCGCGTTCCCGTGTGACTGTGCCGCTTCGTGACCGTGCCATATCGCTTCATATCCTTGATATCCTTGGAATCTCAACGTTTTGGATAATGGGATGAGGCCGAGACGGATCACAGTCACGATTTCGTCGGTGGCCGGGATGCGGAAGAGGAGATGATGCCGGAGGCGCGTGATGATATCGTGACTTCAATCCCGGCGTGCGTCCCACGCCGGCTCATCGTCGTAAAGGAGCAACCATGACCGCCATCGAAGAAATCGCCACCGCATCCGCGCCCGCGGCACTTGGAGCCTACAGCCAGGCCGTCAAAGCCAACGGATTCGTGTTCGTCTCCGGCCAGCTGGGCATCGACCCGGCCACCGGCGAGCTGGCCGGCGAAACCGCCGGCGAGCAGGCGGCCCAGTCCCTGAAGAACATCGCCAACATTCTGGCCGCCGCGGGCACCGATATGACCCACGTGGTGCGCGCCACCATCTATCTGAAGAACGTGGAGGACTTCACCGAGGTCAACGCCCGCTACGCCGAGGTGTTCACCGGCTCGGTCAAGCCGGCCCGCTGCGCGTTCGGCGGCAACGAGATCCCCAAGGGCGCGCTCGTCGAGATCGACGCGATCGCGGCCCTGTGACGTCCGATCGCTCCGACCGGACCGTTCGATTCGTCCGGATACGCCCGTGGACGCCGTCGTGCGTCTGCGGGCGTTTGCACTGTCAGGCCGCCCGGTATCCTTGGATACCATGAGTCCAGAAGCGCTGAGTGAACTGATTTCCGCCATCGCCCATGACCTTGTCGCGCAAGGCAAGGCGGGCGATCTGACCGACGACCTGATTCCATCCGTGGACAAGCTGACCGTCATGCGCCCGAAGGATCGCGCGCACGGCGACTGGGCGTCCAACATCGCCATGCAGCTGGCCAAGAAGGCCGGCATGAAGCCGCGCGATCTGGCCGAGCCGTTCGCGGCCGCGCTCGCCGACGCCGAAGGCGTCGAATCCGTGGAGGTGGCGGGGCCCGGCTTCATCAACATCACCCTCGACTCCGCCTCCGCCGCAGCCGTGGTGGACAAGGTCCTGTCCGAGGGCGCCGCGTTCGGCAGGAACGGCCACCTGGGCGGCGAGACGCTGAACCTGGAGTTCGTCTCCGCCAACCCCACCGGACCGATCCACATCGGCGGCACCCGCTGGGCCGCCGTCGGCGATTCGATGGCCCGCGTGCTGGAAGCCAACGGCGCCAAGGTGGTGCGCGAATACTACTTCAACGACCACGGCGAGCAGATCAACCGCTTCGCCAAGTCCCTGGTGGCCGCCGCCCACGGCGAGGAATGCCCGGCCGACGGGTACAAGGGCGCATACATCGACGAGATCGCCCAGCGTGTGATCGACGAGGCCAAGGCCGACGGCGTGGACGTGCTGAACCTGCCGCGCGTGGACGGCGGCGTGGACGCCGACGGCAACCCACTCGGCGAGGGCGACTCGCCGCAGCGCGAGGAGTTCCGCAAGCGCGCCGTGCCGATGATGTTCGCCGAGATCCGCGAATCGATGAAGAACTTCCGCGTGAGCTTCGACGTCTGGTTCCATGAGAACAGCCTGTACGAGGACGGCGAGGTCGAGCGCGCGATCGCCGATCTGCGTGAACGCGGCGACATCTACGAGAAGGACGGCGCCACCTGGTTCGCCTCCACCAACCACGGCGACGACAAGGACCGCGTCATCGTCAAGTCCGACGGCAACTACGCCTACTTCGCCGCCGACATCGCCTACTACCGCAACAAGCGCCACCGCGAGTCCAACCCCGCCGACGTGGCCATCTACATGCTCGGCGCCGACCACCACGGCTACATCGGCCGCATGATGGCCATGTGCGCCGCGTTCGGCGACGAGCCGGGCCGGAACATGCAGATCCTCATCGGCCAGTTGGTCAACGTGATGAAGGATGGCAAGCCCGTGCGCATGTCCAAGCGCGCCGGCAACGTGGTCACGATCGACGACCTGGTGGAGGCCGTGGGCGTGGACGCGGCCCGCTACTCGCTGGCCCGCACCGACTACAACACCCCGGTGGACATCGACCTGGACCTGCTGGCCTCGCACACCAACGAGAACCCGGTGTACTACGTGCAGTACGCGCACGCCCGCGCCTGCAACGTGGACCGCAACGCGGCCGACGCCGGCATCACCCACGAGGGCGCGGACCTGGCGCTGCTGGACACCGAGGCCGACGGCGAGGTGCTCGCCGCGCTCGCCCAGTGGCCGGCGCTGCTCTCGCTGGCGGGCGACCTGCACGCTCCGCACCGCGTGGCCCACTATCTGGAGGACCTGGCCGCCACGTACCACAAGTGGTACAACGTGGAGCGCGTGGTCCCGATGGCCCTGACCGACCCGGAGGAGCGTCAGGACGACGCGGCCCGCGAGGCGCTGCGCATCGCCAAGAACCCGGAGCCGGCCCGCGCCGCCGCGCGTCTGAAGCTCAACGACGCCGTGCGCATCGTCATCGCCGCCGGCCTGGACCTGCTGGGCGTCGAGGCACCCGAGCGGATGTAACAATCGCGATGCGCCGTCCGACGGACACCGATCCGCGGGCGGCGCAATCGCATATACGGCACGTATGCCGGTACCACCAGCCGATGCCGGCATACGGCCGCAACGCAACATGAGTTGGAGAAGATATGGCAATCACCCCGATCTGGCCCGAGGCCACGGCGCTCGACGCCAACGGCGAACTGACCTTCCACGGACGCACCGCATCGAGCCTGCTCGATGAGTTCGGCTCGCCGCTGTACCTCATCGACACCGACGAAGTGGCCGCCCGCGCCCGCCGGTTCGTGCGCGCCGCGGCCGGCGCGTTCCACAACACCACCACGCACGTCAGCTTCGCCGGCAAGGCGTTCCTGTCCAAGGAAGTGGTCCGGATCGTCACCGAGGCGGGCATGCTGGTGGACACCTGCTCGATGGGCGAGATGCGCATCGCGCTCGCCGCCGGCGCCCCCGGACGCCGCCTGGTGCTGCACGGCAACAACAAGTCGGACGAGGAGATCGCGCTCGCCATCGAACAGGGCTTCGCCAAGATCGTGGTCGACTCCCCGGACGAGCCGGCCCGCATCGCCGCCATCGCCCGCCGGCTCGGCAAACGCGCCCGCGTCATGCTGCGCGTGACCGCCGGCATCCACGCGGGCGGCCACGAGTTCATCTCCACCGCGCACGAGGACCAGAAGTTCGGCGTGCCGCTGCTGCCGGCCGGCGTCGACGCGTCGGTACTGGCCATCCTCGACGACCTCGACGGCATCACGCCGGCCGGCGCGAACGTCCGCGTCGCACCCGCCGCCCGGTCGTTGCGCTACGACATCCGCTACCCGTACGACCTGCGCGCCGAAGACATCAATCCCGCCGACCGGGCGCTCGCCGCGGCGATGGAGACCGTGGCCGACGGCCCGGCTCTGGCCGTGCTCAAGGACATCCTCGCGCATGGCGACGATCTGGAACTGGTCGGCATCCACTCGCATATCGGCTCGCAGATCCACGACGCGGACGCGTTCGTGCAGGCGGCCAAGCGCATGATGCTGCTGCGCAAGACCTTCTACGCCACCGACGCCTACACGCTGCCCGAGGTCGATCTGGGCGGCGGCTACTCGGTGGCGTACACCGACGGCGAGGACTCGATGGATATCGACGTGGAGCTGCATCGCCTGGCCGACGCGGTGACCGCCGTCAACCGCGCGCTCGGCATGCCCGCGCCGGTGATCTCCTTCGAGCCCGGCCGTTGGATCGTGGCCCCGGCCGGCGTGACGCTGTACCGCGTCGGCACGATCAAGCCCGTGCACCTGCCCACGGGCACCACCGACGCGGCGGGCGAGCCGATCGACGAACGCGTGTACGTATCGGTGGACGGCGGCATGAGCGACAACATCCGTCCGGCGCTGTACGGCGCGGACTACACGGCGCGGCTGGCGAACCGCGAGGGGGCCGCGGAGACGATGCTGGCGCGCGTCGTCGGCATGCACTGCGAATCCGGCGACATCATCGTGCACGAATGCCGTCTGCCCTCCGACCCGAAGCGCGGCGACATCCTGGCCGTGCCGGTCACCGGCGCATACGGCCGCACGATGGCCAGCAACTACAACCAGGCGCTGATTCCGGCGGTCGCGGCCGTGTCCGCTTCCGGCGCGCATGTGATGCTGCGCCGGCAGACCGTGGACGATCTGCTCGCGCTGGATGTGAGCTGAGTCGCCGGCTGTCTCCCTTGCCATCGGCTGTTTCCCGTACCACTGGTTCATTCCGTATCCCCGCCGCCCGGCGCACATCCGTGCCCGGGCGGCGCAAGTATGAGACGCGGGCCTGGTAAATCGGCGGCGTTCCGTAGGATGGCAGTACACACCCGTCATCGCTAGGGAAGGACACTCGTGGCACAGCATAATGAAGCCCCCATCCGCGTCGGACTGTTGGGCGCGGGCACTGTCGGATCGCAGACCGCGCGCCTGCTGGTGGAACAGCGGGACGAACTCTCCCAGCGCATCGGGCGGGACATCGAACTCGTCGGCGTGGCCTGTCTGGATCCGGACGAGGTCGACTTCCCCTGGATCGACCGATCGCTGCTGACCAGCGACACCATGGCCGTGGCCACGAACGCCGACATCGTCGTCGAACTGATCGGCGGGCTCGAACCGGCGCGCACCTTCGTGCTGGCCGCCATCGAATCCGGCGCGTCCGTGGTGACCGCCAACAAGGCGTTGCTGGCCAAGTACGGCCCCGAGATCTACCAGGCCGCCGAAGCCAAGGGCGTGGACATCTACTTCGAGGCCGCGGTCGGCGGCGCGATCCCGATTGTGCGCCCGCTGCGCGAATCGCTGGTCGGGGACAAGGTCACCAGCATGCTCGGCATCGTCAACGGCACCACCAACTACATCCTCGACGAGATGACCACCAAGGGCCTCGACTTCGACGTGGCGCTCAAGGACGCGCAGGCCAAGGGGTACGCCGAGGCGGATCCGACCGGCGACATCGAGGGACATGACGCGGCGAACAAGGCCGCCATCATGGCCACGCTCGGCTTCCACACCAACATCGGCATCGACGACGTGACCGTGGAGGGCATCACCAAGGTCACCGCGGACGACATCGCCGCCGCCACTGCCGAGCACAAGGTGGTCAAGCTGCTCGCGGTGGTGGAGAATGGCGAGGCCGGCGTCTCCGCGCGCGTCTACCCGGCGTTGATCGATGAGAACCATCCGCTGGCCTCCGTGCACGGCAGCTTCAACGCCGTGTTCGTCAAGGCCGAGGCCGCCGACGACCTCATGTTCTACGGTCGCGGCGCCGGCGGCGCACCCACCGCCTCCGCCGTGGTCGGCGACGTGGTCACCGTGGCCCGCCACATCGCCCAAGGCTGCACCGGCCCGGCCATCACGCTGTACAACGACCTGCCCAAGGCCCCGATCGAAGCTTCCAAGGCCGCGTTCGCCGTGCGGTTCGTCATCCATGACAAGCCGGGCGTGCTCGCCGCCATCGCGGAGGAGTTCGCCAAGCGCGGCGTGTCGATCAACGGCGTGAACCAGGACCTGAAGCCCACGCTGCACGAGCCGGGCTACTCCGGCGAACTCCAGCAGCTGCGCCTGGTGACCCACCTGACCGACGAGGTCACGCTGCGCGAAACCGTGGAGGCCGTCTGCCAGCTCGACTTCGTGACCGGCGAACCCTCCATCCTGCGCGTCCTGTAACCCACGTCACGGTCGCCCCTCCTGCCGCAAGCCGGCGCAACGATGCGGTAGCGGGGGTAGTCCGGCCGATTCTCGTTTCACCATCGATCCTGGAACCAGCCCACCCCGACCCTCGTAAGGAGCACGTCATGAATCCTGTGACACGCCGCGTACACGTCCGTGTCCCCGCCACCAGCGCGAACCTCGGCTCCGGCTTCGACACGGTCGGCCTGGCGCTCGACTACCACGACGAGCTCACCTTCACGCTGAGCGAGGATCCCGCCGACACCGCCGCGCATGTGATCATCGAGGGCGAGGGCGCACGGACGCTGCCTCGCGACGAAACCCATCTGGTCGTCTCCACGTTCCGCCGCGCCTGCCGCACCTTCGGCCTGGGACGGTTCGGCTTCACGCTTGAGGCGCACAACCGCATCCCCCAGGCGCGAGGCATGGGCTCCTCCGCCGAGGCGATTGTGGCCGGCATCGCGGCGGCCGCCGCCTTCGCGCAGGAGGGCGAGCTCAACCGTTCGGCCATCTTCGATCTGGCCGCCACCATCGAAGGCCATCCGGACAACGTGGCGCCGGCCGTGTTCGGCGGCCTGACCGTGTCCTGGGATTTGTCCACCGCCGAAGGCGTCGGCTCCGTGCCGATCCCCGGCGGCGAACCGCTGCATGGCGGGTTCCATACCGTCAACTATCCGGTCGACCCGGCCATCACCGCCGCCGTGTTCGTGCCGGATTATGAACTTTCCACCGAGAAGGCGCGTCAGGCGCTGCCGGCCACGCTGCCCTACCGGGACGCGGTCTACAACGTCTCGCGCGTGGGCCTGCTGCCCGCGGCCATGAACCCCGGGGCGCTGGCCGCGGCCACCACTGCCTCGGACACCGCCTCCTCGGACACCGCCGACGGGGACGCTGCCGTCTCCGTTTCCGCCGCGTCGCCCGCGCTCGCGGCCACCGCGAACACGCTGCTGTACACGGCCACGCAGGACAAGCTGCATCAGCCGTACCGTGCCGCGTTGATGGAACCCTCATGGAACCTCATCGAACGCTTCCGCTCGCATGGGTACGCGGCCGCCGTCTCCGGCGCCGGCCCGTGCGTGCTGGTATTGCACTACGGTGACGCGCGCGGGGTCATCGACGCCATTGCGGCCGAGGACCTGGCCTCCAGCCACTGGCAGGTGCTGCACCTGCCCATCGACACCGCCGGCGTAACCGTGGAACGCGGCTGAGCCGGCCATGTGCGTGACTGTTGCGGTACAGTGGGCGGTATGACGATTCCGCTGATCCTTGCCTCGAAGTCCGTCCCGCGCCGCAATGTGCTGTACTCGGCCGGCGTGTGCCCGACCATCCGCGTTTCGCATGTCGACGAACCGGCCGTGTTGGAGCATGCCGCCGAACAGGCCGGTGTGAGCGTCGATGAGCTGAGCGTGAATCAGCGGGTCATGATCCTGGCCGAGGCCAAGGCCCAGGCCGTATATCAGGCGTACCGGAATGTGGCCGAGGCGGCCGCCGCCGCGACCGGCGAACGCGTGACCGCCTATCCGCTCAAGGCCGTGGGGGTGGGCGATGCGGGTTCGGTTCCCTCATCACCCGGTCCGACCGCCGTCCCGGCTTCCGCTTCGTCTTCCGCATCCCCGGCGTCCGGTGTTGCAGGCGGCAAAGCCTCCGATATTACCCGTGATTTCTCCGGCGTGGACGTGCCCACAACCGTGGAACCGATCCACGCGCCCGCAGGTGGCGCCGGCAGGGGCGGTTCCGGCGTTAACGACACCGATGCCGATGATACCGGCAGCACTGGCGCCAACGGTTCCGGCACCAACAACGCCTCCGCAATCCAAGGCCTGACCACCGCCGCGGTCGGCCCGCTGATCTTGGGCTGCGACTCGATGTTCCTGTTCAACGGCGAATGCCACGGCAAGCCCCACAGCGCGGACGTGGCACGCGAACGGCTCAGGGCCATGCGCGGCCACAGCGGCGAGCTGTGGACCGGCCATTGCCTGATCGACTTCGCCACCGGGCGAGTGGCCCGCGGCGCCAGCCACGCCATCGTGCATTTCAGCGAGTATTCCGACCGCGACATCGAGTGCTACATCGCCACCGGCGAGCCGTTGGAGGTGGCCGGCTCCTTTACGCTGGAAGGCTTCGGCGGCGCGTTCATCGACGGCATCGAGGGCGATCCGCACGGCATCATCGGCCTGAGCCTGCCGCTGGCCCGGCGGCTGGCCGGCGAGCTGGGCGTGGAATGGACGGACCTGTGGAACGTGGCCCGCGGCGACCACGACCCCGCCCCCAAGTCCGACGGCGTGACCAGCTCCGCCGCCGGTTCGGTGCCGCCCAAGGAGAACGTGCATCAGCCGGGCGACGGTTGGATCGACTGCGACTGCGGCCGCCGCCACTGGGGCCTCAACGGCGCCTCCGGCGTGCTGCTGGCCCGCCGAGACGCAGTGACGGGCCGCGTGACGCATGTGGTCATGCAGCATCGCGCGCTGTGGAGCGCCGAAGGCGGCACCTGGGGCATCCCGGGCGGCGCCACGGCGGACGGCGAGAGCGCCATCGAGGGCGCGCTGCGCGAAAGCTACGAGGAGGCCAACATCACCCCCGAGGACATCGAGGTGGTCGGCGCCTACCGGGAGGACCACGGCAACTGGGCGTACACCACCGTGTTCGCGTTCGAGAAGCCCGGCCACACGGTCATGCCGCGCGCCAATGACGACGAGAGCATGGAGATCGAGTGGGTGCCGATCGACGAGGTGCCCAACCGCAGGCTGCTGACGGCCATGCGCACCGACTGGCCGCGCTTCCGCGCACGCCTTGACACCATCGCCGAGGAGCCCGCGCGATGACGGCGGCCAAGGGCAGGGGCGGCAAGCGTCCGTCGATGTTCGAAGTGGCCAAGCTGGCCGGTGTGAGTCATCAGACCGTCTCCCGCGTGATCAACCATTCCCCGGACGTGTCCGAGGTCACGCGCGCCAAGGTGCAGGCCGCCATCGACCGTCTGGGGTACCGTCCGAGCAACTCGGCCCGCGCGCTCGCCTCGCAGCGCTCGCGCACGATCGGCCTGATCGCCGGCGGCCTGCGCTTCTTCGGGCCGATCTCCGCCATCTCCTCGATCGAGACGATGGCCCGCGCCCATGAGCTGTTCATGTCCGTCATGCTGGTGCATGAGGCGTTCTGCTCGCAGAAGGATTTCGAGACGCTGTGCGACACGTTTGACGAGCAGAACGTGGACGCGTTCATCTTCCTGACGCCCACCGACGCCATGTTCTCGGCCGCATGCCACGCGCCGGTGCAGCAGCCGCGCGTGCTGATCACCTCGACGCATGGCGCGGTGGACATCCGCACCGCCATGGCGGCGATCCGTCCCGCGGATCAACGCAAGGTGGCGCTGGTGGGCATCGACCAGTGGGGCGCGATGGCCGAGGTGATGCGGCTGGTCGTGGAATACGGGCATCGTCGCGCGCTGTATTTCGCCGGTCCCCAGGAGTGGCGCGATGCGGGGACGCGACTGGCGGCGTGGCGGCAGCTGTGCGCGGAGCATGCCGTGGAGTGCGTGGTCGAGCAGTGCGAGTCCTGGGAGTCGGCCGAGGCGTATACGCGGATGAACCATGTGCTTGAGGATTTCGGCAGCCGTGGCGCCGCGTTGCCGTCGCTGGTGGTGACGGCGAACGACAGTCAGGCGGTGGGCGTGATGCGCGCGCTGCACGAGCATCGGCTGCGGATCCCGCAGGATGTGAGCCTGGTGGGCTTCGACGACATGCCGGCGATGGACAACATGCTTCCGCCGCTGACCACGGTGCGTCCCGACTTCGAGCAGTTGGGCGTGGCCGCGATGAAGCAGGTGCTGCATCTGCTGGGTGAGGGGCCGGAACCGACGTTCACGGCGGCCTCGCACGGTGTGGGGTTGGTGCCGGCGAAGGTGATGCTGCGCAGTTCGCTGGGCCCGGCCGCGCGTTGATGTCGACGCGGCTGTTGGCCGTCATGACGACACGGTCTTTAGCCTGTGTCCTGGAGGGCGTGTTGTCATGCAGCCGTGACAACACGGCATCTGAGGGAATCGATGGAGGGCGTGTCTTCGCGACCGGATGACGACACGGCTCCGTGCGGTTGGCTAGGGAGACGTGTTGTCATATGGGCACGGCAACACGGGGTTGCGTCGCTTGGCAATCGAAATTTACAACGATGAAACAAGACACTCGCCGGGTTGAGATTCGGGGTGTCGGCGCGTATAATCGGCACTACAAATTGTGAGCGCTAACACCGGCCGATGAAGGCGGCTGTTAACGTTCACGAACAACAGTAGTGCAGCGGACGGTACGGGCCGGCCGGGCAGGGTAAGGAGTCCACCACCATGGCAGTAGTGCAGAACGATTCCGATCAGGTTGCCGCGATCGCGGAGAAGATCCGCGCGGGCAAGACCTCGCTCGGCATCGAATTCGGTTCCACGCGAATCAAGGCCGTCCTCATCGACGACACCTACCGCACCATCGCCTCCGGCGATTACGGCTGGGCCAGCCATCTGGAGCATGGCCTGTGGAGCTACACCGTCGAGGAGATCTGGAAGGGCCTGCAGACCGCCTACGCCGAGATGGCCGGCGACGTGGAGGCCGCCTACGGCGAGAAGCTCACCCATATCGGCCACATCGGCTTCTCCGCCATGATGCACGGCTATCTGGCCTTCGACGAGGCCGGCGAGTTGCTGGTGCCGTTCCGCACCTGGCAGAACACCAACACCCACGAGGCGCATGAGAAGCTCTCCGAGCTGTTCCAGTACAACATCCCGGAACGCTGGTCCATCGCCCACCTGTACCAGTGCGTGCTCGACAACGAGGAGCATGTCTCCAAGGTCGCCTTCTTCACCACCCTGGCCGGTTACGTGCACTGGAAGCTCACCGGCAGGAAGGTGCTCGGCGTCGGCGACGCCTCCGGCATGTTCCCGATCGATCCGACCACCCACACCTGGGAGGCCGAATTCATCCGCCAGTTCAACGAACTGCCCGAGGTGGCCGCCCAGCCGTGGAAGCTTGAAGACCTGCTGCCCGAACCGCTCGTGGCCGGCACCCCGGCCGGCGAACTCACCGAGGAGGGCGCCAAACTGCTCGACCCGACCGGCACCCTGCAGCCGGGCATCACGCTGGCCCCGCCGGAGGGCGACGCTGGCACCGGCATGATGGCCACCAACTCCGTGCGCAAGCGGACCGGCAACGTGTCCGCCGGCACCTCCATCTTCGCCACCGTGGTGCTTGAAGGCAAGCTCAAGGCCCTGCACCCGGAGGTCGACCTGGTCACCACCCCCGCCGGCGACCTGGCCGGCATGAGCCACGCCAACAACTTCACCTCCGACCTGAACGCCTGGGTCGGCCTGTTCGGCCAGTTCGCCGAGGCCCTCGGCCACCCGGTCGACGCGGGCACGCTGTACGGCACGCTGTTCCGCGCGGCCATCGCCGATGATGTGGACGCCAACTGCGGCGGCCTGCTCAACTACCCGTTCCGCTCCGGCGAGTTCCTGGCCGGCCTGCCCGAAGGCCGCCCGCTGTTCGCCCGCAAGCCCGAAGCCCGCATGAGCCTCGGCAACTTCATGCGCGCGCAGCTGTTCGGTGCGTTCTCGCCGGTCAAGATCGGCATGGACGTCATGACCAAGGACGAGCACGTCCAGGTCGATTCGCTCGTGGGGCACGGCGGCATCTTCACCACCCCCAAGGTGGCGCAGAAGATCCTCGCCGCCGCGTTCGACACCCCGATCAAGGTCATGGCCACCGCCGCGGAAGGCGGCGCCTGGGGCATGGCCGTGCTCGGCGACTACCTGTGGCACGCCGACGAGGATCTGGCCGACTATCTGGACAACCGCGTGTTCGCGGACGCCGAGTCGGTCACCGAAACCCCGGACGAGAAGGACGTGGAGGGCTTCGAGGACTTCTTCGCCCGCTTCCGCGCAGGCCTGCCGATCGAGCACGCCGCCATCGCGGCGATCCCGCTTGAGGACTGACGCCCCGACCCAAGACCTGATCCAGACCTGATCAATTAGAAAGGAAACACAATATGGCAACATTGGCTGATTACGGTCCCGAAGTCCGGGCCGAAGTCAAGCAGGTGCGCGAGGTCGTCGCGACGCTGCACGACCAGCTCATCAAGTGGAATCTGGTCGTGTGGACCGCCGGCAACGTCTCCCAGCGTCTGCACACCGCCGACCTCATGGTGATCAAGCCCTCCGGCCTGCGCTACGAATACCTGACCCCGAGCTCGATGGTCGTCTGCGACCTCGACGGCAACGTGGTCGACGGCTCCGAGGCCCCGTCCTCCGACACCGCCTCCCACTGCTACATCTACCGCAACATGCCGGACGTGTACGGCGTCGTGCACACGCACTCCACCTACGCCACCGCGTGGGCGGCCACCGGCCAGAACATCCCGTGCGGCCTGACGATGATGGGCGACGAGTTCGGCGGCGAGGTGCCGGTCGGCCCGTTCCGTCTCATCGGCTCCGAGGCGATCGGCGAGGGCGTCGTCGAGACGCTCAAGAAGTACCCGAAGTCCCCGGCCGTCCTCATGCAGAACCATGGCCCGTTCACCATCGGCAAGGACGCCGAGTCCGCCGTCAAGGCCGCCGCGATGACCGAGGAGGTCGCCCACACCATGTGGGCCGCCCGCCAGCTCGGCGACATCATCCCGATCCCGCAGGAGGATATCGACAAGCTTAACGACCGCTACCAGAACGTCTACGGGCAGCACTGACGCGATGGAGCGTCATCCGCACCGCAGCAGGTTCGACGTACCGTTGTACGCCTTCGCCTGCTGCGGCACGGATGCCGCACGCATCGCGCCAGTGCTGCCGGTCGGTCGATAAGGGGACGTCAGTACAGCCCCGCGGCGACCGGCCTGATATACGCATCGAAATAAACCAACCAATACAACGAAGGAACAATCACTATGGTTATGGCAAACCCGTTCGAGGGCAAGGAAGTCTGGTTCGGCGTCGGCTCGCAGGACCTGTACGGCGAGGAGGCGCTGCGCCAGGTCGCCGAGCAGTCCACCGAAATCGTGGATTACCTGAACGGCACCGGCACCATTCCGGTCAAGATCGTCCTCAAGCCCACGCTGAAGTCCTCCGACGGCGTCAAGCAGTTCATGGTGGAGGCCTCGGCCAACCCGAACGTCATCGGCGTGATCACCTGGTGCCACACCTTCTCCCCGGCCAAGATGTGGATCCGCGGCCTGGAGGTGCTCACCAAGCCGATGCTGCAGCTGAACACCCAGCATCACATGGAGATCCCGTGGGAGACCATCGACATGGACTTCATGAACCTGAACCAGGCCGCCCACGGCGACCGTGAGTTCGGCTACATCGTCTCCCGCCTGGGCATCAACCGCAAGATCGTGGTCGGCCACTACACCGACCCCGAGGTGGCCGAGAAGATCGCCACCTGGACCCGCGCCTGCGCCGGCTGGGACGCCTCCAACACCATGAAGGTCATGCGTTGGGGCGATAACATGCGCAACGTGGCCGTTACCGAGGGCGACAAGACCGAGGCCGAGCGCGTGTTCGGCGCCTCGATCAACACCTGGGCCGTCAACGAGCTGGTCGCCGCCTATGAGGCCGTCAAGGACGATCAGGTCAAGGCCATCATCGAGGACTACAAGGCCAAGTACGACGTGGCCCCCGAGCTGCTCGACGCCAAGTACGACTCGCTGTTCATCGCCGCCAAGGAAGAGGCCGCGATGATCAACATGATGAACGCCAACGGCTGCACCGCCGGCGTGGACAACTTCGAGGACCTGGGCGCCCTGCCGCAGCTGCCGGGCGTGGGCCCGCAGCGCTTCCCGTCCGAGTACGGCTTCGGCTTCTCCGCCGAAGGCGACTGGAAGACCGCCGTGCTGGTGCGCATCGGCGCCGTGATGGGCTACGGCTTGGAGGGCGGCGCCTCCCTGATGGAGGATTACTCCTACAACTTCGTGCCCGGCCATGAGATGAACATGGGCGCGCACATGCTGGAGGTCTCCCCGTCCATCGGCACCATCGCCAAGCCGCGCCTGGAGATCCACCCGCTCGGCATCGGCGGCAAGGCCGATCCGGTGCGTCTGGTGTTCACCGCCGCCCCGAAGAAGGACGCGGTCGTGGTCTCGATGGCCGACATGCGCGAGCGTTTCCGCCTGCTGATGAACGTGGTCGACGTGGTCGAGCCGGAAGGCTCCCTGAAGGCCCTGCCGTGCGCCCGCGCCCTGTGGCAGCCGCGCCCGAGCCTCAAGGATTCGGCCGAGTGCTGGCTGCGCGCCGGCGGCTCGCACCACACCTGCATGACCACCTCCGTCGGCCGTGAGGCGTGGGAGGACTTCGCCCGCATGGCCGGTGTCGAGCTGGCCGTCATCGACGAGAACACCACCCCGCGCCAGTTCGAGCGCGAGCTCGAGCTCAGCGAGATGGTGCACCGTCTGAACAACCGCCACTGAGCGGCGGAATACGCATCGCCGTCCGGCTGGGGTACCCCAGCCGGACGGCTTTTTCGGACTCTGATCCATTCGTGACGCTGATGCAAGTGAGGAACGTTGGAAAATCAACGTTTTTGTGAATAGATCACGGTCACGATGCATCAGGGTCCGCAGGAGGCCGGGCGTGTGGAGCGCCCGGCCTCCTGCGTTGGGAGGTCTTGGGTCTATCCCATGGGGGCGATGTCTGGCATTGTTGCGTTGGGTGCAGCTAAACGGGAATCTCACACCGGAAATGTTTGCGTTGCCATTATGTGTTGTGCGATGATACGATGGGTTTGCCGAGTGATGCGTCGGTCTTGTCAATTGTCGACAATGACCGCAAAAACAAGGTGGTTGCACGCAACTGGCGAGCTCGTTCGCATTCGGTGCAGAGACATCGGCAAGGTGCCGGTGTGCAGTGTGTTGTGAGGAGGCACGTCTGCAAATGGTTAACGTAAACAAAAAAGTGGCGGCCCTCGTGGCCACCGCCGTTATGCTCGGGTGGGGGGCTTCCGTAGCGGGCTCGGCCAACGCCGCGTCCGCCATACCGGATGATGCCGTAGTGGTGACCCCGAACCCGTGGTATGCGAACGGTCCGTTCGACGGCTGGGGCACATCGCTGGCTTGGTTCGCCAATGCCACCGGCAACTACGGCGAAGAGGGATTCGTCACGAATCGTGATGAAATCAGCAAGGAAGCCTATGCCAAGGCGCTTGAGAACGGCAAGCAGCTGCGCGAGGCGTTCTACGAGAGCATTTTTGGCGAGGACGGCTTGGATCTGAACATGGCCCGGTATAACATCGGCGGCGGCAACGCCACCGATGTGGCCTACGGGTATCCGTTCATGCGGCAGGGCGCCGCGGTTCCCGGCTACTGGGCCGACACGATCGACGGAGTGGAGGCCAAGCAGGCCAACAAGGACCAGGTGGCCGAAGCATTCGATCCGTCCGACGACGCGCATTACGATTGGAGTAAGGGCGTGTCCCAGGAATGGTGGCTCAGGCACGGCCTGGAGACCGGCGACATCGACCATGTCGAGATGTTCGCGAATTCCGCGCCGTGGTTCCTGACCGAGAGCGGCTATGCCACCGGCGGGTACGACTCCAAAGCGAACAATCTCGCCGATCCCGAGAAGTTCGCCCAGTACATGGTCAAGGTGACCGACCATCTGGAGAACACGTACGGTTTCGAAGCTGATACGATCGAGCCGTTCAACGAGTCGGAGACCAGCTACTGGAGCACCCCCGGCACGATGGCGGATGACGGCTTCGGCCCGGACAGCACCGTATTGATCGAGCGGTACTGGCAACGCTATTACGGCGGCAAGGACAAGTCCGTCACCCCGTACAGCGATGAGGTCAAGAAGCCGCAGGAGGGCATGCACGTGGACAACGACGTGCAGCAGGAGACCCTCAAGGCCATGGCCGCCGCGATGGGTGAGAACGACCGGACCAAGCTGGTGGCCACCGATGCCACCGATTCCGGACAGATGGTCGATTCCTACAACCAGTACTCCGACGAGGTCAAGGATCTGCTCGACCAGTACAACACCCACTCCTACGGTACCAACAAGCAGCGCGTCGCCCGCGACATCGCGCAGACCGACGGCAAGGAGATCTCACAGAGCGAGGTGGACGGCTCCTGGCAGTCCGGCGGCTTCGACCCGTACAACTTCGACAACGGCCTGGGCATGGCCGGCAAGATCAACGCCGACGTGTATACGCTGCAGTCGAAGGACTTCAACTTCTGGCAGGTGGTCGAGGACCTGTACAACATGTCCACCGGCAGCGAGGACGTGTATGGCAACCACGCGAATCCCGCCGGCGAGAACACCAACTGGGGCACCGTGTTCATCAGCTTCGACTGCACCGTGGCCGACGAGGACGGCAATCTGTACTCAGAGCGCGATGTGGACAACAATGGCGGTTCCACCGACGGCCTGCAGTCCTGCAGCGTGCTCGTGAACTCCAAGTACAACGCCGTGCGCGCGTACACCAAGTTCATCCATGAGGGCGACTCGATCATCGCGAACAACCGCACCGGCGACACGATGACCGCCACCTCCGCCGACGGCCAGACCCAGACCGTCATCCACACCAACAACTCGCAGTCCGACCAGACGTTCGTCATCGACCTGTCCAAGTACGGCACCATCGCGGACGATGCCGCCGGCACCGTTTACCTGACCACCGAACCGCAGGCCAACGATACCGCCGAGCACTTCTTCGGCGCCACGCCAGAGTATATGAACAAGTTCAGCAACCAGGAACAGCCGGAAGGCTCCGTCGTCATCGACGCCGCCGCCAAGACCGCCACCGTGACGGTCCCGGCCCGTTCGATCGCCTCCATCCAGCTGACCGGCGTCACCGGCGTGGCCGATGATGTGGCGGTCGAAGACGGCGGCTCCTACCAGCTGGTCGGACAGTCGTCCAACCGCCCGCTGGCCGCGGTCGAGGTAGGCGGTGCCGCCACCTCCCTGCAGGACGCGGCGACCACCGCCGACGAGGCCCGGTCGCAGACCTGGATCCTTCACGACGCCGGCGTCCCGGCGAACCGTCCGACGTTGCACCGTTACGTACTCACCACTCCCAACGGCAAGGTGCTGACCGCGAGCGGCGGCAACACCGTCCTGTCTGACATGGATGTGGAAACGGCCAAGGCCACCGATGCGGCGATCTGGATCCTCAACACCGAGAACGGCGAAACCTACAGCCTGGTCAACGTCGAGGCTCAACAGGCGCTGGACTGCAACGGGCAGGCCACCGCGGCCGGCACCAAGGTCGGTCTGTGGGAGTCCGGCGGCGGTGCGCATCAGGCCTGGTACATCCGCTCCGTCGAGGCGACCGGTGCCAAGGCCGTCGATGTGCAGACGCCGGTCGGCACCGTGCCCGAGCTGCCGGCGACCGTCACCCCGTACTACGTGTGGGGTGAAGGCGACCCGGTGGCCGTGGCCTGGGACACCGCCGCGCTCGCCGGCCAGGTCGGTGCGGAAGGTGTCGTGACCGTGACGGGAACGGCGACGGATGTGTACGGCAACGAGCTGCATCCGACGGCGACCGTGTACGTCGGCGCATTCACCGTCACCGACCCGGTTTCCATCACCGTGGGCGTCGGCAGCGACCTTGCCGAGGTGCAGTCCGCCGCTCCGGCGACTGTGGACGCCCATGTGGGCGATTCCCCGGCGTTCGCCGAGGCCGTGACTTGGGATTGGTCCGGTGTGTCCGATAACGATTTCGCCGAGGCCGTGACTTGGGATTGGTCCGGTGTGTCCGATGACGATTTCGCCGCGACCGGCAAGCAGGTCGTGCCCGGCGCCATCGCCGCCGACGATGGCAGCGACGCGACCGTCGCCGCCACGCTGACGGTGTACGTGACCGAGATCGGCAAGGGCGGCAACGTGCTGTCCGGCAACTGCAGCGTGACCGCTTCGAGCACCGAAACCAATTCGAACGCTCCCGCGTCGTATACCTGTGACGGTGATTCGGGTACGACTTGGTCCAACTGGGGCAAGAACGACACCGATCCGTGGCTGGCCTACGATTTGGGCGGTGTCAAGCGCCTGCACAGCATGGAGTTCCAGGTATCTTCGCGCAAATCCAGTGAGAACGAACCCACGTACGGTGAGGCTGCCCCCAGCCAGATCCGCGTGGAGTACCGTGATGCCGAAGGCCAGTGGATCCCATGGGGCGAGGCCGCGGCCGTGAATCCGGTGGCCGGCGCAGTGACCACGGTGGACCTCGGCACGATGCCGGCCACCGACGGCGTGCGCATCCGTATGACGTACTCCACGCTGACCGAATGGGCCGATTTCGCGAAGGTGGCCGAGGTCAAGATGTATGAGGCCGCTCCGGCTCCCGCCGCCGATGCCGCACTGGCTGACCTGCGTGTGGACGGCGTAACGATTGACGGCTTCGACCCTGCCACGGACTCCTATACGGTCACGCTGGCCGGCGATGTCACCGAGTATCCGCACATCACCGCCTACGCCGCCGATAACGCGGCGACCGTGACCGTGGATCAGGCGTCCGAATCCAATGGCGGGAAGGCCACGATCACGGTCACCTCCGCTGACGGCACGGCGTCGAAGACGGTCACCGTGGACTTCGGCTCGCCGCTGGCCAAGCTGGCCCGCCTCGATGTGACCGCGCCGACCAAGACCGAATACCAGGCGGGCGAGGACCTCGACCTGACCGGCATGACGGTCGTCGCCGTCTATGAGAAGGACGGCAAGGTCAGCGCCGAACGCACCATCGCCGTGGACGATCCGGAACTGGCCGTCAGCGGCTATGATTCCGTCGTCGCAGGCGAGAAGACCGTGATCGTGTCCTACCGTGGCGTCTCCGCTACGTTCACGGTGACCGTCAAGGCGGCCCCTGTCGAGCCCGGTCCCGAGCCGCAGCCGAACCCGGACGGTACCACCGAACCGTCGACCCCTGAGGCCGCCGGTGAAGGATCGACCGTCGCGAACACCGGTGCCTCGGTATTCGGCGTCATGATCGCCGCCGTGGCGTTGGCGGCAGTCGGCATCGGCCTGGTCACGTTGCGGGTCCGCCGCCGTGACTGACGGTCTGCGTTGACCGTTTCCTGAATGCTGTCTCCTCGATGTTCGGGCCCTGCGCGGGTCCGGATACACGAGCGGTTCCGGCCCTCTTTCGCACATCCGGTCCGGAACCGCTCCTCTGCCGCCCGCATCCTCCGCTGGAACGGAGCCATGCACGGCGGATGTTTCGACGCGGCCGGTCATGCGGCCGGCCGCGTCATCTTCCATGATATACAAGGAGCATTCATGCGATTGAGAAAGTGCGTGGCCGGCATCAGCGTCGCCGCCGCGCTGCTGGCAGGTGGTTTTGCGCCCACAGCCGTCGCCGACGATGAGGGGATTCCGCCGTCGGCCCTATCGGAGACCATGTCGTCCAACGGCGACGAATCGATGGACATCGCCACCGCCATCAATAAGATGGCGGTGGAGTCCGGCGACGGTGCGGCAACGGACATGGAGCCCGCCGGCGAAACGGGGAACTCGCCGGTCAACGACTCCTCGGATACGGCATCCGGGCAACCCGATGCCGATGGGGAGGCGTTCGCGGACGGTGGGGCGACGGCCCGATCCGCTCCCGACTCGTCCAAGGCGTCCGACACGGCCAAGGATCAGCTGAACGCCGTGATCGAAGCGACCGCGGACAACAACCTGACCCCGCTGGCCTCTGGATACCGCGCCGATGATTCCGGCACCGCGCCGTACGATACCTGGAAGGCGAACCCGGACGATCTGAAGGCCCTGCATGAGGCGCGTCAGGCGGCGCAGGCCGTGGCCGACTCGTCCGACGCCTCCGAGGAACAGGTCACGCAGGCCGCGCAGGACCTGCAGGCCGCGTTCGACGCCGTGCGGTTCATCTACCATTACACCGGCATCACCGGCACCAACGGCATGCGCATGTACGACAACAACGGCAATCTGATCCAGGCCCACGGCGCGGGTATCGTGAAAGCGAAGACCTCGACGCTGGCCGAAGCCGACCGTGCGCTTGACGAGAACGGCGACGGTACCGTGTACATCTGGTGCGGCGAGGACAAGACCGACCGGTTGGTGGCCCACGGTGTGCGTATCTACTACTCCGACGACCTGCTCAACTGGGTGGACAAGGGTTTGGGATTCCAGACCTACCTCGGTGATGACGACCTGGCCGACAAGATGGCCGGTGCCGATCCGGTGTACCAGCAGTACTACAACGTGGAGAATATCGCCACCGACCCGGATTACACGAACATTTACGGCGAGGACTTCTCCACATTCGCCGACGACGCCTCGAACTACAACATCGACAGCCCCCAGGACGCCCTCGACAAGCTCCTGTGGGATCTGAAGGCGCTCTACGGCGACGGCAGCAACCCCACGAAGACCAGCTGCGTGTTCGAGCGTCCGAAGATGGTGTACAACGAGGCCACGAACCGGTGGATCATCTGGTTCCACGCCGATGGTCCGCAGTACGGCAACGAGGACACGGCCACCTACTCCAAGGCCAAGGCCGGTGTGGCGGTGAGCATCACCGGCGATCCCGCCGGTCCGTACAAGTATCTCGGCTCGTTCCGCATGAGCCCGGGCACCAATTCGGGCAACCCCGGCATGGCCCGCGATATGAACGTGTACGTGGACGATAAGGACGCCAACGGAGACGGCGCCAATGATGCCTACCTGATCTATGCGAGCAACGAGAACCGCGACCTGACGATCTCCCTGCTCGACAAGACCTATACCAAGCTGGTGGTGCCCGTCGCGCAGCAGGTGCGTGGCACCAGCGTGGCCGATGGCGCGACCTACAACATCATCGCCACCGACAGCCGCGAGTCGCCGGCGCCGGTCAAGTGGAACGGCCACTACTACATCATCTACTCGCACACCACCGGTTGGGCCCCCAACCAGAACGAGTACGTGATGAGCGAAGGCGACAACATCCTGGGCCCCTACACATCCGAGGGATGTCCGTTCGTAGCCGGGGACGGCTATGAGCAGAACCCGTCGAACTCCTTCTATACCCAGTCCAGCTCCATCATTCCGGTGGATGAGGCCAAGGGCATGTTCATCTACTGGGGCGACCGCTGGTTCAACCCGGACACCGGCAACGACATCAGCCAGTCGCGCTACGTGATGACGCCGATCCAGTTCGTGGGCGACCAGCTGCGCGTGCTGCCGCGCGGCGACTGGACACTGGACGAACTCGACCAGTACCAAGCGGTGCGCGTGGTCAGCGAACTGCCGACCGAGACCGGTTCCATGACCGATCTGATGAACAGCCTGCCCGACACATTGCAGGTGCTGCGCGGCGACGCCACGGAACCGGTCGCAACCCCGGTGAAGTGGGAACGCTATTTCGGCGCCGACCAGCCGGCCGGGGAGGTGACGGTCAACGGCACGCTCACCGAGCTCAACAACGTGCAGGTGAGCTTCACCGTAACCGTGTATCCCAAGAGCACCGTGCTGTTCATGGACGCCGGCAGCAGCGCCGACAACGAGTCCGAATACTATGAGGCCATCCGCCGCAACGCCCCTGACCTGATCAATGGCGAGGTCAGCGATCAGCCGTATTCCGAGGGTGGCTGGGGGTACTCCAGCACGGTGGCTCCGGACGGCGATATGCAGCTGTACGGCACCGACAGCAACGACATCTACGAGACCGGCTGGTATGCGAACACGGGTAAAACCATCGAGTACAAGGCCGATCTGGCGTCGGGCACCTACACCGTGACCGCCGGGTTCAAGGACTGGTGGGCGGAATGGAACGACCGCACCGTGCATTTCGTCGTCTCGGACGAGAACGGCGAGCTGGCGTCCACCGATGTGTTCGCCGATTCCGGCAACGCATCCGATGCGTTGACGTTCACGCTGGACAAGGCCGCTACGGTGACGTTCAGCGCGCAGCGTTCGAACGTGAACAGCCTCGACCCCGTGCTGAGCTGGATCAACGTGACCAAGGCCGCCGCCGATGAGGTGGTGTCGGTCGAGCCATGCGACGGTACCGTCGGATTCCTCGAAGGCAGCGACCCGGAGCTGCCCGCCGAGGCGACCGTGACGCTGGCCGACGGATCGACCGCGGACCGTGCGGTGACATGGATGCTGGACGACGTGGACGTCAAACCGTTCGTGCTCACCCAGGTCAAGGGCGTGGTCGACGGCACGACGTTGCCCGCCATCGCCACCATCCAGATGATCCCCGAGAATCTGGAGTATTTCATCGATGTCAACGGGGGCGCGGACTCGCCGACCTATGCCACGGCGGATAAGCTGACGGAGCGGGAACTGGCGAATGCGGTGCCCGACCAGGCATCCGATGGCGTCTGGGGCAATGCGTCCGAGGACTACGGCACGGAGTACACGGGTGACGCCGATCCGTATATGTCCGGCATCTACGCCGGCGCGTCCGGTTCGAACAAGCCGCTGTCCTACCAGCTGACGCTGCCCCAGGGCGAGCATACGGTGATGCTCGGATTCCATGATTGGTGGAACCAGACACGCCCGACGAGTGTGACCTACCGCATCGGCGACGGCGATGAAGTTGCGCTTGCCTCGGTCACCGTGGATAGCGGCAACGTCGTAGCCGAAGGCACGATCACGGTTCCGGAGGGTGATCCGCAAACGGTCACGATCACGTTGACCTCGTCGCAGGGGACCGGCCCTGTGCTCAGTTGGCTGGCGGCCTCCCAACCAGAGAAGCAGCCCGGTGGTGAGGGCGGCGGTGAAACTGGCGGTGAGACCGGCGGCGAAACTGGTGGCGATAAGCCGTCCGGTGACGCGGAGCCGTCCGGCGATGCGAACAAGCCCGCCACGGTGCCTGCCGCCGGTTCCGCCGTGCTCGGTGTGGCAGCGGCGGCCGTGCTGCTGGCCGCAATCGCCGGGGCGATGACCATCGTGCGCCGCAAGCGCGCCTGACCTAAGGCTCAAGGCCTGATTCCTGGCCTCAAGCCCCCTGATGAGCCCGAGCCCCTCTTTGAGGCTCGGGCTCTTTGGCTATTAAGGACACGCCCGGACTCTGCGGACTCTGATCTATCGTGACCGTGATCTAATAGTGAAACCGTTGATATTCCAACGGTTTTGACTTGTATCAGAGTCACAAAAGTGTCAGAGTCCGTACAGGCCGGGCGTGTCCATATGGGCGGGGTGTGTTCGCAGAAGCGGGGTGTGTCCGGCCTCTGCGGATCGCCAACTAGCGCCCGCCGTAGATCTCGTGGGCGATCACGTCGGCGAAGACCGTGTTCACCTTCGGCCGCACCACCTTGAGCGACGGGGTCAGACAGCCGTTGTCCTGCGAGAACTGCGTATCCAGGATCGCGAACTTGCGCACCGACTCGGCGCGCGAGACCATCGCGTTCGCCTTGTCCACATACTCCTGCACCAGATCGCGTACGACCGGCAACTCCGCCGCCTCGGCCAGCGGCAGGTCCGCCGGCAGGCCCTGCGCGGGCAGCCACGAGGCCAGCCCCTCCGGGTCGAGCGTGACCAGCGCCGCAATGAACGGCCGCCCGTCGCCCACCACCACGGCGTGCTCCACAATCGGGCAGTCCATTATCGTATGCTCCAATGGAATCGGGGACACGTTCTTGCCGCCGGCGGTGATGATGATGTCCTTCTTGCGTCCGGTGATCGTGATGCGGCCCTCATCGTCGATCGACCCCAGGTCGCCGGTCCTGAACCAGCCGTCCTCAGTGAACACCTCGGCCGTCTTATCGGGCAGGTTGTGGTAGCCGCGGAACACGTTCGCGCCCTTGAGCTGCAGCTCGCCATCCTCCGAGATGCGCGCCGAGCAGCCCGGAGCCGGCTGGCCGACCGTGCCGATCACGTTGTCGTCCACACGGCACACGGTGAACGGCGCGGCCGTCTCCGTCAGTCCGTAGCCCTGGATCATCGGCAGTCCGATGCCGCAGTAGAAATGCGCCAGATCGGCGTTCAACGGCGCGCCGCCGCAGGCCACATACCGGATGTTCGGGCCGAGCGCGCCGCGCACCGTGCGGTACACCGACGCCTCGTACCCCAGATGCTCCGCCACCTGCTTGGCCGTGGGCTTGACGCCCGCCTGCTGCATCCTCGACCAGGCGCGCGCCGACTCGGCGGCCTTGAGGAACACGCGTCCCTTGAACCCCATGCCGGCCTTGCGCGAGGCCGCGTTGTACACCTTCTCGAACACGCGCGGCACGCCCAACAGGTAGGTCGGTTTGAACGAGCGCAGATCCGGCAGCAGCGACTTGGTGTCGGGCAGGAAGCCGACCACGCCGTCGTCCGACCCGATCGAGCAGTATTCGATGAACCGGGCGAAGCAGTGCGCCAGCGGCAGGAACAATAGCAGCCGCGGATGGTCGTCCCAGATCACCTCCGGCAGGCATGCGAACCCGGCGCGCACGATGCTCAGGAAGTTGCGATGCGTCAGCTCCGCGCCCTTCGGCGTGCCCGTGGATCCGGACGTGTACACGATGGTGGCCAGGTCGTCCGCGCCCACCGACGCGATTCGCGTCTCCAGCTCCTCGTCGGACACGCTCACACCCAGACCTTCGAGCGCGCCGAGCGCGTTGCCGTCGAGCATGAGGATGCGCTGCAGCGTCGGGCAGTTGTCGATGATCGAGTCCAGACGGTCGTAGCGTTCGCGGTTGTCGGCGATGGCCAGCTTGACCGCGGAATCGTTGATGATGCGTTCGGCTTGCGGGGCGGAATCCGTGTCGTAGATCGGCACGTTCACCGCGCCGATCGCGGCCAGTGCGAAGTCGAGCACACCCCATTCCCAGCGGGTGGGGGAGAAGATGGAGACCGCGTCGCCCTTGCGGATGCCGAAGGCGATGAAGCCCTTGGCGGCGGCCAGCACCATGCGATGGAATTCGCCGGTGGTGATCTGCTCCCAGCGGCCGGGGCCTGTTTTGCGCGTGGCGATGACCGTGTCCTCGCCGGTGCGTTCGATGCGCTGGGTGAGCAGGGAGTACAGGGTTTCGTTGCTGCGGACCTCGATGGATCCGGGGGTGGTGTATTCGGTGAGCATGTATGGTCCTTGATGATGGTGTGTTGTGTGGTCGCGGCGGGCCCGCCTGTCGCATAATCCCGCTGTTGTAGCCGGGACACGCGGCGTGGCTGCGATGCCGCGTCGGAGCGATAGGCATGGTTGCGTGAAATGTTGCGTTATATATCCCATGTTACGCGACCGTAACCAGGATGGTTTGGCACGGAGCGACAGTTTTCCCGCGTTTCTTTGGACGTTCCCGACAAAGGGACCGGGAACGTCCGGACCATGACGCGATGCGTCCGCCGCGTTCGGCGGATGTCGGATACGCGGATGCCGAATGCATCGTCGGGGCGCCGGAGCATGTGTCCGATGGGGGAAACTGGGTCTGGCGCGTGCCCGCCGATTCCGTTAGGGTGGCAAGGAGTTGCAGAAATGAGGTGCGCAGTGTTCGACAAACGCCTGTTTTCCCTGACTCCGGGCATCGGCAAGCTGGTGGCTGCCAAAGTGGTGGCCCTGTGGCTGTCGCTGCTGGCCGACGTGCTGTTCGCGTTCATGATGGCAAACCTGCTGGTCAGCGTGCTGCAGTGTGCGATCTGGACGGCCCAGGGGTTGGACGTGGTCATGCCGACGACCAACCTGCTGTTGGCGTTGCTGGTGCTGCTGACGGTCTGCGCGGTCAAATACCTGACGTCGCGATCCGCCGCATCCTTCGGTACCGAGGCCGCCGAACGCGTGAAACTGGCTTTGCGTGAGCGCCTGTACCGCAAGATGCTGGCGCTTGGGCCGTCGTATTCCTCCCGTGTACGCACGTCCGACGTGGTGCAGTCCGCGGGTGAGGGCATCGACCAAATCCAGAGCTTCTTCGAACTGTTCCTGCCGCAGCTGTTCTATGCGGTGCTGGCGCCGGTGACGCTGTTCGCGGTGCTGATGCCGGTGAACATCCCCGCCGCCGTGGTATTGCTGGTATGCGCCCCGCTGATCGTGCTGGTGGTGGGCGTGGTGGCGATGAGCGCCGCCCGCGCGTTCAAGCGGTATTGGGGCAAATACACGGATATGGGCGCCGCGTTCCTGGACAATATGCAGGGATTGGAGACGCTGAAGGCGTTCGACGCCGACGATCGCGCCGCCGCCGATATGGACGAGAAGGCCGAGGCGTTCCGCCGGATGACGATGCAGGTGCTGCAGATTCAGTTGCGCTCGCTGACCGCCATGGATGCCGTGGCCTACGGCGGCACCGCGGCCGGCATCGGCGTGGCGGTCTGGCAGTTCCTCGTCGGCGGCGTGGACCTGGCGGGGGCGATGATCGTGGTGTTCCTTTCCGCCAGCTTCTTCCTGCCGTTGCGCCAGTTGGGATCATATTTCCACGTGGCGATGAACGGTATGACCTCCACGAAGCGGATCTTCGCGCTGCTGGACGCTCCCGAGCCGGCCCGCGGCGATGCCGCCCTGCCCGGCGGCGGCCATGACCTGACTGTGACCTTCGACGCCGTGGGTTACCGCTACGCCGATGCCGCCAATTGCGCAGATACGGACTCTGACACATCTCAGGTTCCCCTCTCCGCTGGCGACTCCACCGGCACGGACTCTGACACATCAGCCGCAGCCACTGCGTTCCCTGCCCCCGCCCTGACGGACGTCTCGTTCACCGCCCGACCGGGCACGCTGACCGCCATTGTCGGCGAATCCGGCTCCGGCAAGTCGACGACCGCCGCGTTGCTGGCCGGCACACTGGCCGGATACGGGGGGTCGATCACGCTGTCCGTAGGCGCGGCGATTAACGGCGCGACTCCTGATCCCGCGGAGCTGGGTGCGATCGATCTGCAATCCGTGGAACTGCACGATCTGAGCGCCGATGCGATGACCTCCGCGGTCTCTCTGGTCTCCTCGCGCAGCCACCTGTTTTCGGGCACGCTGCGTGAGAACCTGCTGATGGCCGCGCCCCAAGCCGATGACGACGAATTGTGGGCCGCGCTGGAACTGACGCACATCGCCGATTTCGTGCGCGCACAGCCCGAGGGGTTGGCTATGCCGATCGCTCCCGATGCGACGAACCTGTCCGGTGGTCAGCGTCAGCGCATCGCCATCGCCCGTGCGCTGCTGCGCAACACCCCGATCTACGTCTTCGATGAGGCCACCAGCAGCGTGGACGCCGAGAGCGAGGCCGTGATCCTGAGCACGATTCAGGAATTGGCACAGTCCGCCACCGTAATCATGATCACGCACCGCATGGCGAACGCCGTGACCGCCGGACAGGTGGTGGTGTTCGACCACGGGCATGTGGCCGAAACCGGCACGCACACGGCGCTTATGGCACGGAACGGCGTGTACGCCGACCTGTTCCGGGCGCAGCAGGTCATCGAGCATGTCGGACACCGGTCCGCGACGGGCGCGCGGCCCGCCGCTGTCGTCGATGGACCGTCCGAACCGGTCAATCCGGTCGGGCTCATGGAATCAGCCGAGCCGGTCGAATCGGCCGAACCGGCCGTGCGGAACGAATCGGCGGTGAATCGTAGCCGTGGTGAGACCGCCGCGCCCGCAGGCGGCATCGGCGCGCTCGTGCGCCGTCTGCTGCGCGAGGTCGGTCCTCTGCGCCCGACGATGATCGCCGCCTGCGTGTTCGGCACACTCGGCCACCTGGCCGCCACCTTCCTGCCCGTGTTCGGCGTGCTCGCCCTATTCGCCGTGCTGGAGGAGCCGGTGTGGGGAGTGACCATGACCGTTGGATTCGCGGCAATGGCCGTGTGCGCCGTCATCCGCGGACTGATGCGGTATGCCGAGCAGTATATGAACCACAACGTGGCGTTCAAGCTGCTCGCGCTGTTCCGGTCGAAGGCGTTCGCCGCCATGCGCCGTCTGGCGCCGGCCAAACTGGACGGGCGCGGCAAGGGCGACCTGATCGCCCTGATCACCACCGATGTGGAGCTGCTGGAGATCTTCTTCGCGCACACCATCTCGCCGGTGGTCATCGCCATCGTGACCACGGTGGCGTTCGCTGTGGCGCTCGCGTTCCTCAACCCGTGGTTCGTGCCGCTGCTGATCGTCATGCATCTGCTGGTCGGCGTGGTGCTGCCGCGCCTGTTCGCGACCGGCGTGCGGTATCTGGGGCCGAATATTCGCCGCGACGCCGCCTCGCTGGATGACACGATGCTGGACGACATGCGCGGCCTGGACGAGATCATCCGCTTCGGCGCGGGCGAACGGCGTCTGGGCTCGATTCTGGAGCAGTCGCGTGAACTGTGGCATCAACGGGTCAAGCTGAGCCTGAACAACGGCCGATTCGGCGGCATCGGCGGGGTGATGATGGTGCTGGCCACCGCGCTCGCCGGGGCGTTGGCCCTGGTACTGGCCTGGTATGGGCTGGCCGATGTGGATGGGGTCGGTGAGTTGTTCGCCGCCGTGGTGCTGATCGCCAGTTCCTTCGGTCCGACGCTGGCATTGAGCGCATTGCCGGCGAGCCTGACCCAGACCTTCGCCTCCGCGCGGCGACTGTTCGCGCTTATGGACGAGGTTCCGGCCGTGGAGGAAACCGGCACGTTGACGCCGGCGTACAGCGGCATGGCCTTGGATCATGTGAGTTTTGCGTATCCCGATCAGATGGCGGGACATGGCTCCAATCCCAATGCCGGCCTTGACCAGGGCGCAAACGGAACAACGCGGCATGCGTTGAGGGACCATGCGACTGGCGTGTTTACGGATCTGTCGCTGAAGATTCCCGCGCACGGCATCCTCGGCGTGCAGGGGCCATCCGGGCGCGGCAAGTCCACCATGCTCAAACTGCTGATGCGGTACTGGGACCCGCAGGCCGGCCTCGTGACGATGTCCGGCGAGGACCTGCGAACGGTGGATGCGCATCATCGCCGGCGCGTGCAGACCATGCTCGCACAGGAGACCTACCTATTCGACGGCACGATTCGCGAGAATCTGCTGATCGCGCTTGGAGATCGGACGGCGGATGATGGCGGCGACGCCACGCTGCGCGACGCGCTCGCCAAGGCGTCGGCCCTGCAGCTGGTTGACTCGTTGCCGGACGGCCTCGATACCCAGGTGGGTGAGTTGGGCGGACGCCTGTCCGAGGGCGAACGCCAGCGCATCGGTCTGGCCCGCGTGTTCCTGCGTCATGCCGACCTGGTGCTGCTGGACGAACCCACCAGTCGCCTTGATGCCTTCAACGAGGCTGTGATTCTGCAGTCCATCAACGAGCTGGCGAGCGAACCTCGCGGGGGTGATGACGCCGGGCAAGGCGTGGCCATTGTGCTGGTCTCCCACCGCGATTCCACGATGCGTGTGGCCGACACGGTGGTTCGTGTGTAGGACGCGTCAACGTTGTGTTGGGACGGTGGGTTGACATGCTCGCTGCAAGGGTGGTTCGCACTACCTCAAGGTTGCTTTTGAGGATGGCAGGAAAATCAAAGGGTCCGGAATTTATCCTTGAGGTAGTGCGAACCACCTCTCTGTTAGGGCCCGGGCTATATTGCTATGTATAAGCGTTTGACATGTTGAACCGACAAGGAGTCCCCATGAGCGAGCAGCACATGTCCCCTGTTCCGATGATCCGCCTGCATGACGGCGCTGAGATTCCGCAGGTGGGCCTTGGCGTGCTGCGCATCGACGACGAGGGCGTGACCCCGGTGGTGGAATCGGCGCTCGCCGCTGGATACCGTCACATCGACGGTGCGGCCGGCTACAACAACGAGGGTGGCGTGGGCCGTGCGTTGGTGAATGCCGGCTACGCCACGGGGGAGCGTCGCCGCGATCTGTGGGTCACCACCAAGCTGCGCGACTCCGAGCAGGGGTATGACAGCGCGCTGAAGGCGTTCGACCGTCAGATCGGCCTGCTGCAGCTCGAGTATGTGGACATGTACATGATCCATTGGCCCACGCCGTTCGACTGGCGTTCCGGCGAGACCTGGAAGGCATTCGTACGCCTGCGCGAGGAGGGGCGCGTGCGCACGTTGGGCGTGTGCAACTTCCTGCCCGAGCATTTGGAACGTCTGCATGAGGAAACCGGCGAGTGGCCGACCGTGAACCAGATCGAGCTGCACCCCACCTGGCAGCAGCGTGAAGTCACCGCGTTCTGCCGGGAGCATGGCATCGCCGTGGAGGCGTATTCGCCGATGGCTCGCGGCGCCGACCTGAATGCCGGGAACGGCACGATCGAACGCATCGCCGCCGCGCACGGCGTCAGCCCGGCGCAGGTGATTCTGCGTTGGCACATCGAGAACGGCACGATCATCATCCCCAAGTCGGTGCACGCCGAGCGCCAGCGCGAGAACCTGGATTTGTTCGGCTTCGAGCTCGCCCCTGAGGAGCATGCCGCCATCGACGCGCTGGACGGCCCCACCCGCGCCGGCCACGACCCCCTCACCTTCTCCTACGCGTGAGCACTCGGCGTTACCCGGCAATTCATATGCGGAATCATCCGGGCGATATTGTTCATGCGCTACAGTGGATTCACTATGTCCAGGAATAGCGATCGCCCTTCTCCCCGTGACCAGACCGCATTCACGCGTAACGCCGCGCGGTATGTCAACAAGCGGTTCAACGTGTCCAATCCGTTCGAGCGTGTGCTGATCCTGCTGGTCATTGCCGTGGTGGTGGGTGTCATGGTCGGCGTGGTGCTGCCGAAGATCAGCCCCGAGGTGGGGGAGCTGACCGGCGAGTACGTGGCCTCGGGCCCCGCGGCGGATGTGTTGGAGACGCTGCGCGTGGACGACGACCAGAGCGGGGATGGATACGACCGTGACCTGTTCGGTTACCGTGAGACCGATGACGACGGCGATGGCTGCGACGTGCGCGACGAGGTATTGGCCCGCGACCTGGAGGACGTGACCTTTACGACTCCCGGCGGCTGCCAGGTGCAGTCCGGCGTGCTGCATGACCTGTATACCGGCAAGACGATCGATTTCGTGCGCGGTCCGCAGACCAGCAGCGCCGTGCAGATCGAGCATGTGGTGGCGTTGGAGAACGCCTGGCAGTCGGGCGCTCGCGATTGGGACACCGCCAAGCGGTACAAGTTCGGCAACGACATGTACAATCTGCTGGCCGCCGATGGCGAGGCGAACAGTGAGAAGGGGTCGGCGTCCGCCGCCTACTGGTTGCCAACCAACGCTGATTTCCGCTGTGAATATGTGGCCCGACAGATCGGGGTGAAGGACAAATACGACCTGAGCGTGACCACCAAGGAGAAGCAGGCCATGCTGTCCGTGCTCCGCTCCTGCTCCGGTCAGGAGGTGCCCGCCGAGTAGCGCCGTCGTAGGACTGGGGCGTGCCGTCGGATGGCTCCTATCTGTCGTGCTGTTTCTCGGCTGTTAACTGGTGTGCGTCAAGCTGCCGTTTGTCGCAGGATTCTTGACGGTTCGACTTCTCAACTGTTGACTTTTGGCCGTAACGGTTCGAGCTTGTGCAGGGTTGTTTACAGTTTTATGGTGCAGAGGTCAGAGCCGATGTACAGTCGTGCACGGTGCCTGTGGGGTAACTGTTGATAATCAGGTGCGAGACAGAGGAGCGTAGTGTGGTGGTTCGGCGTTCGGAGAGTGTTGAAGCCTGTGCCGAGTTGAACGAAAGCCCATGGATGTGGATATGTGACACCATGCCCGAGTCGGGGCTGCAGAGGTGTTGTGCCGTGTGAATCCGGCAGTATGGCGTCGCCTCGTACTTCCTTCAATTTGACATCGTGGTATACCGGTGTACTATGACAATAGGTACACAGCTGTACCACTTGAAAATCAAGGTTGTCGTTTAGGGCTGAACGGCAATGCAGGAAGGAGAACACCGATGAAGAAAACATCTTTCGGGCTGAAGGCGATTACCGCCGGAACCGCCGTGATGGCGGTGCTGGCGATGGGCGCGTGCGGTGGCGACGACAAGCCTACGCAGTCTGCTGACGGTGAGCTCAGCGGCGAACTGTCCGTCTGGGGCTGGGGCAACGGCATGAAGGAACTGGCCGAGGCGTTCGAAGAGGCCAATCCGGGCGTGACCGTGGAGTATGCCGCCCAGAGCAATGCGTCGGATGCCGCGATGAAGCTGACCAACGCGATCGCCGCCGGCAAGGGCGCTCCGGACGTGTGCATGCTGGAGGATGCCATGGTCAGCCAGTTCGCGGTCCAGGAGGGCATCATCGAGCTTGACCAGTTCGGTGCCCAGGACTACGCCGACGACTTCGTGGCCGGTCCGTGGGGCAAGCTGCAGGTCAACGGCAAGGCATACGGCATGCCGCTGGATTCCGCGCCCGAGGTGCTGTACTACAACAAGGCCGTGTTCGACAAGGCCGGCGTAACCGAAGCCCCGACCACGTGGGACGAATACTACGAGGCGGCCAAGAAGATCCGCGAGTTGGGCGAGGACTACTACATCACCAACAACGCGGGCTTCCAGCCGTTCACCGCACAGGCCTGGCAGGCCGGCGGCCACATGTGGACGGTCGACGGCGAGAATCTGACCATCGACATGACCAAGAGCGAGGGCATGCAGCGCTATATCGACTTCACGCAGAAGCTGATCGATGAGGACCTGATCAACGTCCGCATCAACGCGTGGTCGGATGACTGGAACCGCAGCCTGAACGACGGCACGCTCGCCTCGCTGACCATCGGCGCCTGGATGGCCACCAACCTGAAGTCCAGCGCCCCGGAGCAGTCCGGCAATTGGCGCGTCGCCCCGCTGCCGAAGTGGACCGACGGCGGCGAGAACGGTTCCGAGGACGGCGGCTCCTCGTTCACGATCACCGCGCAGGCCAAGGACACCACCCTGGCGTGGGCCTTCGTGGAGTTCGCCACGCACGGCGAGGGCGCGCAGGTGCTCACCGACGAGGGCGGCCAGTTCCCGTCCCTGAAGTCGATCCTGAACAGTGATGAGTTCATCAACGCGGACGACGAATACTTCGGCGATCAGAAGATCAACCAGGTGCTGGTCGAGGCCGCGAACCAGGACATCACCCAGTTCCAGTACCTGCCGTACACCCAGTACGCGACCACGATCTACCCGGACTACACCGGTCCGGCGTACATGGGTAAGGTCAGGCTGGAGGACGCGCTCCAGGATTACGGCGAGGCCCTGGCCGAGTACGGCGAGCAGCAGGGTTACACGGTTACGTTGAAGTAACGCATGTGAGTCATAGGGACCGCGGACTCGTTTCCGCGCCGGAGAGTGGGTATACGATATACCCATGGCCGTGTGGGACGCCGTTGTCCGCGGTCCAGTATGACTCATCTGAATGATCAGTACACAATGGAGTGGAAGGATTCGGTATGGCAGGGAACCTTGGTACCCAAGCCGTTGCGTCAGGTTCGGCGGTGCGGGTGAATAAGCATAAGCCTGATTGGCGTGGTTGGAAGTTCATGTGGCC
>LBJMJ02800__coassemble_600_pt1 | contig 47099 bp, 37 predicted proteins | sample LBJMJ02800__metabat2_low_PE_009 | metagenome-assembled genome bin LBJMJ02800
GTGGCATAATCGAAGAACAAGGACAACCGGAGTCCAACAAAACGTCACCACCCCCTATTCCGCGGTTTTGTGACATGTGTCAGAGTCACGTTGCATCAGAGTCCGAACGAGGGTGGGCGTGTCGGGCGGCGTTACTCCGGAGTGTGGGGATTTCGGGGCAACGCCGCCGGATGCGTCAGGCGGCGATGGCGGCCAGGTAGCCCTCCTCCACGGCGCGGTTGATGTCCGCGGCCTTGCCGTTGCAGTCGCCGACCAGAGTGACCTTGATACCGTGCGCCTCAAGCGCGGCGGTGTCGAAGGCCACCGGTGCTGTGCCGGAGGCGATGACCGCGCAGTCGCAGGGGATGCTAATCGCCTGGGTCTCCGGTTCCGGGGCATCGACTGCGGGTACCGGGGCTGGGGCACCGGGTCGTCCCGCCGGAGCGGGCGGGTTCAGCGTTTCGGTGGCCTCCACGGCGTCGGCGGTGATCCGGTCGACCTTGGTGTTGGTCTTGACCACCACGTTGTGCGCGGCGAAGTCCTCCATGATGAACGGTTTGACAGTGCTCGACTCTTCGGCGGCGATTTGTCCCATCATTTCGACGACGGTCACCTCGCAATCGCTCTGGGCGATGTACTCGGCGGTCTCTGCTCCGACCAGGCCGCCGCCGATGACCACAACACGGCCGTGCGGCTGCTGTTCGCCGGCTAACACCTTCCAAGAATCCATCACGTGCGGCATGTCCACACCCTCGATCGGCGGCGTGGCACAGCGTCCGCCGACCGCCACAATAACCTTGTCGGCACCGTCGGCGATGAGTCGTTCCGGCGTGGCTTCGGTATTGAGCAGCACGGTGACGCCCGCCGCGGCCACGGCACGCTCGTACCAACGCGTCGCGCGGTTCATCTCAGACTTGCGTGGCGGTACGGCGGCGATGCCGAGCTGACCACCGAGGCGATCCGCCTGCTCGTACAGCGTCACGTCGTGACCACGCAATGCAGCGACGCGCGCCGCCTCCATACCCGCGGGGCCACCGCCGACGACCGCAATCTTCCGCGGCGTTTCGGCAGGGGTGATGACACGCTTATACTCATAGCCGTTCTCGGCATTGAGTACGCAGGAGATGAACCGACGGCTGGCGATGGCGTCGGTACAGCCGTGGTTGCACATGATGCACGGGCGAATCAGGTCGGCTTGGCCGGCGGCCACCTTGTTCGCGTAATCTGGGTCGCACAGGATCGGACGACCGAAACCCACGAAATCGCAGGCGTTTTCCTCGATGAGTCGTGCGCCGTCCTCCGGGGTCATGATGCGTCCCACCGTGGAGACCGGCACGGACACGGCCTCCTTGATACGGCGGGCGTAGGGTGCCATGAAGCATTCGGGGCGCGTGCCCATCGCGGGGATCGTGTCGTTGAGATTACCGGTGTGGTTGGCCTGCGCCACGTGGAATGTGTCAACGCCGTCTTCCTCGAGTAGTTGGGCGAGCGTCACCGCCTCGTCGATGAACAGGCCGCCACGGCCGAGCTGCGGGTCCTCGGTGATGATCGGCAGCTTGTAGTCGATGCAGATGTCCGGCGAGCCTTCGCGGATGGCGCGTACGACGGCGCGGGCGAAACGCGTGCGGTTCTCGAAGCTGCCGCCGTATTCGTCGGTGCGCTGGTTAATCAGCGGCGAGCACAGCGAGCCGACCAGACGGTCGCCGTGCACCTCGATGGCGTCCGCGCCGGCCTGCGTGGCGCGGCGGGCCAGTGCGGTGATATGGCCGAGGATCTCCTGGAGTCGTTCGCCGGTGACCTCGTTGATGTAGTGCTGCATGTCATGGTGCAGTTTGGCGCGTGCGCCGGCCATGTCGCCCTTGGCGAACAGTTCGGCCACGGCCACCGTGTCGTACTCCGGGTGGAACACCTGCAGGCCGAGCTTGCAGTCGAACTCGTGCAGCGCGTCGGCCAGCGCCTTGAATGAGGGGATCTGCTCGTCGGTCACGAGCTTGGGCGTGGGGGAGATAGTGTGCACGGGGGTCACGTCGCCGAGCACGATGTAGGAGGCACCGCCTTCGGCCACGCGCTTGTAGAAGTTGATGCTCTGCTCGGTGATGGAACCGTCGCGTGCCTCGTAACCGGTGGTCATCGGCGGGAACATGATGCGGTTCTTCAGGGTCATATGGTTGATTTCAAGCGGTTCGAGCAGGGTTTGCAATGTCATGCGATGCTCCTTTGCGTGTATGGGATGGGTGGATGGCTGTGCCGTGGTGCCGGCCGGCCTCAGAGCTGTGTGGTGCGCTATGAGGCGAGGATCTCAACATTGAGATGTCAATACTTCATTGTTGATATGCACACTATCACCACAAGCTGGGGACTCTGTGCGGCGCGCCGTTGGCTTTGTCGAGGTTGCGGGCCGGATCGTGTCTGTGCTCTGGCCTGCGGCGATGCACTATAACGGAGTCGTCCGGGCGTGTGTCGCCGGACTTGCGTGTCACATGTGGGTGTGGTGCGGAACGCATGGTGGTTCGTCCGGGAGATTCTGTACCGCATGGTTGCGGTGCTTGGAGTGGATGTGGGGTGACCTGTCGCTTTCGGACTCTGATGCATTCAGGGCTCGGTGAGGAATTGAAAAGTGTTGAAATTCCAAGGTTTGGTGAAGCGCGGTACGGTGGAGATGTATCAGAGTCCATAAAGTTGTGGGTGGGATGGATTGGGAGGAACCGGTGTGTGGTGGCGCGAAACGCCGATAAAGTTAAACGAATTGACATACTTGGGTAAATGGTCTTACTATGTAGTCAACGGCGGACCACAAGGACGCCGACACAATAACAGCTCGAATCAACAGCAAAGGAGCAACCCATGGGTCTGTGGGATGTTGACAAGATCGAATACGTCGGTCGCCAGAAGGGACCGCAGGAGGGCCTGGCCTTCCATTACTACGACGCCGATCGCGTCGTCGCCGGCAAGAAGATGAAGGACTGGCTGCGCTTCGGCGTCGCCTGGTGGCACACCTTCGATCAGGAGCTCGTCGATCCGTTCGGCACCGGCACCGCTCACCGTCCGTGGTACGGCAAGTACTCCAACCCGCTCGACGAGGCCCTGGCCAAGGTTGACTACGCCTTCGAGTTCTTCACCAAGCTCGGTGTCGAGTACTTCTGCTTCCATGACCGCGACATCGCTCCGGAAGGCGACACCCTGCGCGAGACCAACGCCAACCTGGACAAGGTCGTCGACAAGATCGAGGAGAACATGAAGGCCACCGGCGTCAAGCTGCTGTGGAACACCTCCTCCCTGTTCACCAACCCGCGCTTCGTCTCCGGCGCCTCCACCTCGCCGTTCGCCGACATCTACGCCTACGCCGGCGGCCAGCTGAAGCACAGCCTGGAGATCGCCAAGCGCCTGGGCGCCGAGAACTACGTGTTCTGGGGCGGCCGCGAAGGCTATGAGAACCTGTGGAACACGCAGATGCAGCGTGAGCAGGAGCACATGGCCAAGTTCTTCCACATGTGCCATGAGTACGCCAAGGAGATCGGTCTGGACGCCCAGTTCCTGATCGAGCCGAAGGCCAAGGAACCGACGATGCATCAGTACGACTTCGATGCCGCCACCGCCATCGCCTTCCTGAAGACCTACGACATCGACTTCATGAAGCTGAACCTCGAGGGCAACCACGCCAACCTGGCCGGCCACACCTACCAGCATGAGATCCGCACGGCCCGTGAGGCCGGCGTGCTCGGCTCGCTCGACGCGAACCAGGGCGACAAGCTGATCGGCTGGGATATGGACGAGTTCCCGACCGACCTGATGGAGACCACCACCGTGATGTGGGAGGTCATCGACGAGGGCCAGATCGGTCCTCACGGTGGTCTGAACTTCGATGCCAAGCCGCGTCGTACCTCCTTCGACGCCGAGGACCTGTTCCGTTCGCACATCGCGGGCATGGACACCTTCGCCGCCGGCCTGCTGGTCGCTGCGAAGATGCACGAGGACAAGTTCATCCAGAACCTGCAGGCCGAGCGCTACGCTTCCTACGATTCCGGCATCGGCGCCACTATCGAGGATGGCACCGCCACGCTGGCTTCCCTGGAGGAGTACGCTCTCGACATCCCGCAGGCCAAGCTCATCGAGGCCACCAAGTCGGATCATCTGGAGTCCGTCAAGGCCACGATCAACAACTACATCATCGACGCCCTCGCCGAGGCGTGATGATTCCGGGCCTCAAGGCCCAAGCCAAACGGTGAATGCCCCGGCCGGACATGCGGTAAGGTCCGGCCGGCGGCCGTCGCCGGTCATTTTTCTTACTCCTTTCTCCTTTTCCTTCCGATTGATCGAGAGAACGCCTGCGGGACAACCCGTGGGCGTTCTCCCGTTTCGGCCCACCGAAAGTTTCAAACCTTTCGGTACAACGCTGTATGAAAGTTTCGAACCCAGAACGCCCTTCGGCTGCAGGCCGCCACCCAAGGATCAAAGACGATGACTACCACTTCTTCTTCAGCAATTACCACCATCACCAACCCGGTCCTGACCGGCATGTACCCCGACCCGACCTGGATGTGGGACGTCGACAGCAACCGGATCGCCATGGTCAACTCCTCGTTCGAGCTGGTTCCCGGACTGCCGATTCACGTCTCCGACGATCTGGGTCACTGGACGCACCTTGCCGACGCTATTGACGAGGCGATGGCGCGCCGCCTGCTCATCCCGTTCGTCGAGGATTCCGGCGGCGTATATGCGCCGACGCTGCGCAAGGTCGGTGGCAAGTACGTGATCGTCTGCACCATCGCCCGCATCGACGCCGAGGCGGCACGTCGTGGCGGTGTGACGGATAACGAACTTGAGGCTGCGATTCGAGCCGAGGGTAATTTCGCCATCACAGCGGAACGGCTCGAGGGCCCGTGGTCCGGCCCGTACTGGATTGACGGCGCCGAAGGCATCGACCCGGACGTCTTCGAGGACTCCGACGGTTCGGTGTACTGGACGCAGACCCGCCCCGCCGTTGACCCGCAGTGGGAGGGCCAGACCGAGGTCTGGACGCAGCGCATCGATCCCGAAACCTGGACGCTGATCGACGACGGCGAGGCGGCCGGCTGCGGCAAGACCGTGATTTGGCGCGGATACGGCGTCGAGGCGGTGTGGGCCGAGGGACCGCACCTGTACCGGATCGACGACTACGTGTACCTGATGACCGCCGAGGGAGGCACCAGCTTCGAGCACAGCGAGATGGTCATGCGCGTGTACGCCCCGAACGGGCTGAAGGCGGCCATGGGGGAGTTCGAGCGTGACGTCCAGGCCAGCGGAACGCCAATCCCCGCGCCGCGCGACAACGAGCGCTGCGTGCTGGACACCCACCGCCGCCTGTTCCACGCGAATAAGAAGAACCCGATTCTGACCCACCGCCAGCTGGGTCTGGCCGAACAGGTGCAGTGCGTCGGCCACACCGATCTGATCCATCATCCGGAGCTGGGTTGGTGGATTGTGAGTCTCGGCGTGCGCGAGACCAAGGGCGCCGATCCCGGCGAGCTGCTGAGCTATCTGGGGCGCGAGCCGTTCATCGCCCCGCTGACCTGGGAGCACAACCCCGCCGATTGGAAGCTGGATGGTGGCGGCGCCCCCTCCACTCCGCAAGGCGATCCGGGATGGCCCGTGGTGGCCCCTGGCTTGGGCCGTTTGCCCAAGTGCATCGCGATCGCACAGGATGTCCCGGCCGGGCAGTTCCCGCCCGCCGACATGGTGCTGGTCGAGGACGACCGCGCCGCACGCGTAGCCATCGGCGCGTCCGTATCCGAACCGGTGTCGGCGGATGAGGCCCGCCCGGTGATGGATGTGGATGGCACGGCCGTGGAGATCGTCCGCGCCGAGCGCGGCGTGCGCTACGCCCGCGTCACATCCGATGATTGCGTGATCCCCGTGCCCGCATGCGGCACGCTGATCGTCCGCCAGAACTCCACGCATCATGTCACTGTGCGTGTGGAACCGATGTCCGACGCCGACTCCAGCCGTCGGGTGACCTGCACTATTGTGCGCGCTGGTCAGACGCAGGAACATGAGTATGGTCCGCTGCAGCCCGGGATGGCGGGTGTGGCTCTGCTATTGCACCGCAATGTGCTGACGCTGTTCGCCTATGACGGCGACGTGCGTGAGGCGGCCGCGCACGTTGCTGCCGGCGAGGACGGTTGCGCCGCGGGCGTGGTGCTTGACCGGTACGACGCGCGGTTCCTGAGCACGGAGTGGGCCGGCGGTTTCGTCGGCTGCATGGCCGGTGTGCCGGTGGATGAGAGGGAACGGTGACATCGAACGCCGATGTGACGAATGCCGATGAGCGTCTGACGTGGAGGCTCGTCGTCTCGCTGGTGATTGGTCCGGCCAGCTGGCTGCTGCCGCATCAGGGTGCGATTGCCACGCTGTTGCCGCAGAAGATATCCGAGATTGATCCGGTGAACAAGGTGCCGCTGGTCATGATGTTCTCCACAGTCGCGATGATCGTCGCGCTGTTCTCGAACATCGCGCTGGGTGCCTGTTCGGATCGCACCCGCACGCGATTCGGCAAGCGCAAGCCGTGGATTATCGGATGCTCGATCCTGTCGTGCCTGGTGCTGTTGATCTACTCGCGCGCCGAGACGATTCCGGTGATGCTGGCCTGGTGGTGCGTCTACGAATTCGTGGTCAACGGCGTAGCCGCCGCGATTGTGGCACAGCTGTCCGACCGAGTGCCGGCCCGTTGGCGCGGCACCGCCTCCTCGGCCTACGGATTGGGGCAGACGATCGGCGGGCAGGCTGGCATCCTGGTGGCCGCCCAGTTCCTGGGCGACGTGACGCTGGGCGTGGAGGTCTTCGCCGCCATCGCGCTGATCGGCGGCGTGGTCTCCGCGCTGCTGGCGGGGGAGCGGTCGAATCTCCATGAGCCGGTCGCCCCGTTCAGCAAGCGCGAACTGGTGACGATGTCCATGTTCCCCACGCGCAATGCCACCGATTTCTATAAGACCCTGGCCGCACGGTTCCTGCTGGTGGTGGGCAGCTCGATGGTGTCGAACTACATGCTGTATATCCTGCAGGATTATCTCGGCCTTGATCAGGCGGGCGCCCAACGGCTGCTGTCGGTGAACTCGTCAATCACGCTGATCATCGGATTGGTGTGCTGCCTGGGGGCCGGGCCACTCGCCGACCGGATCGGGCGGCCGAAGCAGCTGGCCGTTGCCACGACTGGCATGATCGCTGTTGGCGCGTTGGTGCCGTTTGTGTTTCCGACTCCGGCAGGGCTGATCGTCTTCTCGATCATTGTCGGCATCGCCACTGGCGCGAACTCCTCGCTGATCCAGACAATCAGCGTCATCGTGCTACCCAACCCCGAGGCGGCCGCCAAGGACCTGGGTTTCCTGAACCTAGCCAACACTTTGGGCGGTGTTGGTGCTTCGTTCGTTGCCGCGTCGGTGATCGGCCAGTTCGGGTATGGTGCCATGTTTGTGGCCCAAGCCGTGGTTGTGTTGCTGAGTGGCGCCCTGTTCTACTCGATCAAACGCGTGCGCTGACGGACGACGATGGTCGCTCGTCAGCGCCGTGGTGCCGCTGGCCATGTTGGCACCGTGATGGAAGGTTGGGCGTGCGGGGCCGTTCAGTGCGGTTCGCTCGGATCCAATGGACGCGTGCTGTCGCGCAAGATCAGGCTGGTCGGGTAGATGGCGCGGTTCTGGATGGATTTGCCGTGCGCCTTGTCGATGACCATGCGCACTGCGGCGGCGGCCATGTCCTGCAGCGGCTGACGTACCGTGGTTAGGGCCGGCCCCATATAGGCTGCGGTCTGCACGTCGTCAAATCCCACGACTGACAGTTGTTCGGGGATTTTCAGATCCAGCATGCGTGCCGCTTCGTAGACGCCCATGGATTGCAGATCGGTGCCTGCGAAGATGGCTGTCGGTCGTTTGGTGGAATTCTTCAGTAACGATAGTCCCTGCAGGTAGCCGCCTGCGGTGGTGAAATCGCCTTCGCGTACCAGGTCCGGGTCGAAGGGGATATCTCGCTCCTCTAACGCTGCCTTGTATCCATCAAGGCGCGCCTTGGAACACATCATGGAGTTCGGGCCGGTGATGATGCCGATGCGGGTGTGTCCGAGGGAGAGCAGGTGCCGTGTAGCGATGAGGCCGCCGGTCCAGTTGTCGGCTTGGACGGACAGGTTATCAGGCGAGGGGTCGCCAGACGGGTCAAGGGTCACGTAGTCGATGTTGCATGCCTGAAGACGTGATTTCTCTGATTCGGTGAGGTTTGAAAAGACCAACACCACGCCAATGGGTTGACGACGTAGTACGCCGTCAACCCATTGTGAGTCGGGATGCGTGCGGTCGCCGCTTTCGGTGGTCACCACACTCATGCCATGAACCCTGGCTTCGTGCACGATGCCGCGGAGCACCTCCAGAGACCAGATATTGTCGAAGTTCTGGAACACGGCTTCGATGATCCGCCTGTTCTTGGTGGTGGATACTCGCTTGGTGTAGCCGCTTTCCTTGAGTGCATCTTCGATGATTCTGCGGGTGTCGGCGGCCACGTCGCTGCGGCCGTTGAGTACCTTCGAAACGGTAGCCATCGAGTATCCGGTGCGTTCAGCGATATCTGACAGCTGCGTCGATTTGGATGATGCACGGTGATTCCGAGTGTGTGCGGTCATGGTCCGGCCCCTTCTGCCACGTAAGGTACAACGTATTCGTGAAATACTGTTATTTAGTATATCGAAATTTTCGACAACATACCGAAGATAGCTTTTGCAATTGCGAACATCTTTTTCTTCGAAAAACTTTCGAAGTATAAGGGGGAATTGGGGGATTGATATTTCGAATCATTCTGTGTGTGGAGGCAGGGACGATTTTTGGCGACGTTTTGCTTAATGAGGGGTGGTGGTGCGTGTGGCGGTGTTTCGTGGGAATGCTGTATTGGCGCGGTTATTGTATTGCGTGGAGTGTGTTGCGTCGCTGGGGGGTGTCGGGGCGGACGGGTGTGCAGGGGCATGCGGGCGCGTTGTTCGCGACACGCCGCAAACCTAAAAGTTTGACGGTTTAACTAACTCGTGTTATGATTTTTCTATCGAAAACAATGAAAGTTTTCGAAACAATTAGAAATTCAAGGACGTGAGGTACTCGGGTTGAATGGGTTGGAACGCTGCACAACGGCTATCGACCTGTTATCGCGGTGCATGTCGTCGCCAGCTGTGGCGACCGCGTTCCTTGAACAACATTAGGAGGAACGATGAAGTTTAAGAGGATTCTGGCCGCCGGTGTTTCGGCCGCTGCCGTGCTGGGCATGGCCGCCTGCGGCGGCGGAGGCTCGTCCGCCGACGACAACACCATCGTGTTCTGGCACAACGCCACCGCTGGTGATGGTCGTCAGTACTGGGAGGACTTCGCCGCGGCGTTCGAGTCCGAGCACGAGGGAGTCACCGTCCAGATCGAGGCCATCCAGAATGAGGACTTCGAGGGCAAGCTGACCACCGCCATGCAGGATCTGGGTTCCGGCCCGGACGTGTTCATGACCCTTGGCGGACAGAAGGATCAGGACATGATTGACGCCGGCCAGCTCATGGACCTGACCGACAAGATCAGTGACACCGTCAAGACCCAGATGGCCTCCTCGCTCGCTTCGGCGACCTATGACGGCAAGGTCTACGGCGTGCCGACCACGGTCCAGCCCGGCGGTATCTGGTACTCCGAGGATCTGTTTGCCCAGGCCGGCATCACCGAGGTGCCGACCACCTGGGAGGAGCTGATGGATGCCTGCCAGAAGCTCAAGGATGCCGGCATCGACCCGATCGCCGTCGGCGCCAAGGACGCCTGGCCGGCCGCCCACTGGTACTACTGGCTGTCCCTGCGCATCTGCTCCCCGGACGTCTATGACGAGAGCATGGCCAACAAGGACTTCTCCGCCGAATGCTGGACTGCAGCCGGTGAGAAACTGCAGGAGATCAACGACGCCGGCTACTTCAACGAGGGCTACCTGACCACCACCGCCCAGCAGGGCGCGAGCTCGTCGGCCGGTCTGCTGGCCAACCACAAGGCCGCCATGGAGCTTATGGGCACCTGGGAGCCGGGTGTGGTTCGTGACCTGACTCCGGATCAGCAGCCGATGGCCGACCTCGGCTTCTTCGCTTTCCCGTCCGTCGAAGACGGCGAGGGTGAGGAGGGCGCCCTGATGGGTGCCGCCACCAGCTTCGGCGTGAACCCGGAGGCCCCGGAGATCGCGATCGACTTCGTGAACAAGATGGCTGAGAAGGAGTGGCAGGACAAGTACGCCACCGCGTTCTCCACGATCCCGGCCAGCGCCGAGTCGCAGGCCGACGTCGAGGACGAGAGCCTGGCCGGCCTGATTGAGGCGCTCAACGCCTCCGACGGTATGAAGCTGTGGATGGACACCTCGCTCGGTGCCAACATCGGCACCGCGCTGAACACCGGCGTGGTGAACATGCTCTCCGGCACCGGCACCCCGGAGGACATCGTCAAGGCGATGAACGACGCCGCTGCCAAGGGCTGATATAGCCGAGGCACGCTCTGACTGAATACGGCGGCCGGAACCGACGGGCGAATGGTTCGGACCGAAGAAGACACGGACCACCCCCGACCGGTTCCAGCCGCCGTCCCTTTTCACAGCATTCAACAGACAATCAATGGAGATGCCATGACAAGTGCAATCCAAGCGGAAGCGGCCCGGCCCCGCTCCGCCAAGAAGGAGAAGAAGCCGAGCAATGGCAAGCTGCAGCGCAATCTCGAGATTCTCTTGCTTGCGGCGCCGGCCATCATCGTATTCGTCGGCTTCGTCATCCTGCCGCTGATTCTCGGTTTCTACTACGGCTTCTACCGGTGGAAGGGTTTCGGCATGCCGTTCGAAACCGGTGAGTTCGCCGGCCTTGACAACTACATCACCGCGCTTAAGGATCCGACCTTCCAGGCCGCCCTCGGCCACACGTTCATCGTGGTCATCGGCTCGCTGGTCATTCAGGCCCCGGTCGCCATCCTGTTCGCGTTGCTGCTCAATCAGAAGTTCAAGGGCCGCGGTCTAGTCCGTACGCTCATCTTCGTGCCGTACGTGATCTCCGAGGTCATCGTCGGCACCGGCTGGAGCCTGCTGCTGCAGAAGACCGGCGCCGTCAACGAGCTGCTGTCCTACATCGGCATCGACGGTCCCGACTGGCTCGCCGACCCGAAGATCGCCATGATCACGCTGCTGGTCATCATCAGCTGGAAGTACATCGGCTTCGCCGTCATCCTCATGCTCGCCGGCATGCAATCCATCCCGGAGGAGCTGTACGAGGCGGCCAAGGTCGATGGCGCCGGCTTCTGGCAGACCCAGTGGAGCATCACGCTGCCGCTGCTGGCCCCCACCCTGCGTATCTGGGTGTTCCTGTCGATGATCGGCTCGCTGCAGCTGTTCGATCTGGTCAACATCATCTGGGGCAGCTACATCTCCGAGACCGCAGGCGTCTCGACGATGGCTACCTACATGGTGCGCAACGGCCGCGATTCCGGCAACTACGGTTACGGTTCCGCCGTCGCGATCATCATCTTCATCATCTCCCTGGTCGTGGCGCTCGTCTATCAGAAGTTCGTGCTCAACCGCGATCTGGAAGGTGCCCTGACCGAACAGAAGCAGGCCAAGAAGCGCGCCGCCAAGCGCGCCAAGGAAGCGCAGCGGCTGGCTGCAAGCGAGGTGAAGTGAGATGGCCAAGAACACTCAATACACCAAGGCCAACGGTTACCGCGTCTCGCAGAAGACCCCGTGGGGCCACCCGGTCGTCTATCTGCTCTCGGTGATTCTGGTCGCGATCTGCACGGTCCCGGTGCTGTACATCATCATCGGTGGCTTCCGCACCAACTCGCAGATCACCAACAACCCGTCGGGTCTGCCGGATCCGTGGGTCATCCAGAACTACGTCAACGTGGCGCAGAGCGACACCTTCTGGGTCGAGCTCAAGAACTCGCTGATCGTCGCGATCTTCACCATGCTGGGCGTGGTCGTGCTCGGCATCATGGTCAGCTACGTGATCGCGCGTTACAAGTTCAAGTACGCGCCGCTCATGTACTCGCTGTTCTCGGCGGGCCTGATGTTCCCGATGACCGTCGGCATCACGCCGCTTTACCTGATGATCCGCAACCTCGGCCTGTCGAACTCGCTCGCCGGCATCATCCTGCCGCAGATCGCGTTCGGCCTGCCGCAGACCATCATCATCCTGGTGCCCTTCCTGCAGTCCATCCCGAACGAGCTCGAGGAGGCGGCGCTGCTCGACGGCTGCTCGCGTCTCGGCTTCTTCTGGCGCATGGTCATCCCGCTGGCCATGCCGGGCGTGGCCACCGTCGGCATCCTGCAGTTCGTGGGCAGCTGGAACGGCTACATGCTGCCGTTGTTCGTCCTGAGCAGCTCCGACAACTACACCTTGCCGCTCGGCGTGTCCATGTTCAGCTCGGAGCATTCGGTCGATACGGCCGCCGTGCTGGCGTTCACGTCGCTGGCCATGCTGCCGGCCCTGATCTGCTTCACGATCTTCCAGAAGAAGATCGTCGGCGGTCTGACCGGCGCCGTCAAGGGCTGATCGGTCGTCCGGGAAGGGCATCCCCGAAGGAGGGGATGCCCTTCCCCGTCATTCGTTTCCCAAGGAGCACACATGAAGATTTCCAACCCGGTGCTCACCGGTTTCTATGCGGATCCCTCGATGATCCGCGTCGGCGATACCTATTACATCGCCAATTCCACGTTCGAATGGTTCCCCGGCGTGCAGCTGCACGAATCCAAGGACATGGTCCACTGGAACCCGCTGCCCGCCGCGCTGAACACCACCGAGCTGCTCGACATGCGCGGCAACTCGGCCTCCGGCGGCATCTGGGCTCCGGACCTGAGCTACGCCGACGGCAAGTTCTGGCTGATCTACACCGACGTGAAGGTCGTCAACGGCGCGTTCAAGGACTGCACCAACTACCTGGCCACCACCGAGGACATCCACGGCCCGTGGTCCGGCCCGATCCGCGTTAACGGCGTGGGCTTCGACGCCAGCCTGTTCCATGACGACGACGGCCGCAAGTACCTGGTGCAGCAGACCTGGGATCACCGTGAATACAAGCATGCGTTCCACGGCATCACGCTGACCGAGTTCGACGTCGAGACGATGCAGCTGAAGCCGGAGACGGCCCGCACGATCTGGATGGGCGACGACGTCAAGCTCGTCGAGGGCCCGCACCTGTACAAGATCAACGGCTGGTACTACCTGTTCGCGGCCGAGGGCGGCACCGTGTGGACCCACCAGGAGGTTGTGGCACGCTCCCGCACGCTCGATGAGCTCTCGTTCGAGGCCTCGCCCACGAACCCGTTCATCACGAATTTCGACACCCCGCGCAGCTACCTGCAGAAGCAGGGCCACGGCGCCCTGGTGGACACCCCGTCCGGCGAATGGTACTACGCCTCGCTGTGCGGCCGCCCGTGGCACCACGAGACCGAGTCGTTCACCGACCCGCGCGGCTGGTGCACGCTGGGCCGCGAGACCGCGATCCAGAAGGTCGAGTGGGACGAGGACGGCTGGCCGTACATCGTCGGTGGCCATGGCGGCGAACGCTACGTGGAGGCCCCGAAGGACGCAATCGAGACGGTTGCGCCCGAGACCCGCGACCAGCACGACGAGTTCGAGTCCGATACGCTCGACCCGCGTTGGAATACGCTGCGTGTGCCGTTCGACGAGAAGATGGGTTCGGTCGGTGGCGGCAGCCTGAGGCTGATCGGACAGGGGTCGCTGTGCAACACCTTCGACCTGTCGCTGGTGGCCCGTCGCTGGCAGGCGTTCGATTTCGACGCCGAGACCTGTGTGACGTTCGACCCGAAGACCTACCAGGCGATGGCCGGTCTGACGAACTACTACAACGACCAGCACTGGTCGTGGGCATTCGTCACGTATGACGAGGACCGCAAGTGCCGCGTGATCGAGGTGGCGCAGAACGACCGCAACAACTACACCTCGTTCCTGCGCGAGAACGCCGTGGTCGTGCCCGAGGGTGTCGAGCGTGTGTGGCTGCGCGCCAAGGTGCGCACCCAGTGGTACACCTACGAGTACTCGTTCGACGGGCAGACCTGGACCGAGCTGCCGGTCAAGCTGGATGCGAAGATCCTTTCCGACGACTACGTGAACCAGACATATGGCGGCTTCTTCACCGGAGCATTCGTGGGTCTGGCCGCGGTCGACTACTCCGGCTACGGCGAGGTGGCCACCTTCGACCACTTCGACTACAAGGAGCTGTGAGTTCCAGCCTCCCTCCGGCGGGGGAGGCGACGCGCAACGCCGGAGGGAGGCGGGTTCCCGTCTCCCTCCCTCAGCCGGAAGACATCCGGCACCCCCCCCTCATCGAGGGAACGCTTGAAAAAACCGTAAAGTATACCGTTGTATGATTGGTGGTCGCGCCGGTGCGGCCGGATTTCCAAACGCCAACGACAAAGGAGTTGCAGCATCATGGCTTTCGAGTTCCACGTCCGTCCCGATGGCGACGATCTGTCCGCGGGCGACCTCGCGCACCCGTTCGCCACGATTTCGAAGGCCGCCGAACTGGCCCGCCCGGGGGACACCGTCATCGTGCATGAGGGCGTCTACCGCGAGCAGGTCGATCCCGCCCACGGCGGCGTCAGTAATCTGGAGCGCATCACCTATCGTGCGGCCGAGGGGGAGCGCCCCGTCATCAAGGGATCCGAACGCATCACCACCTGGGAGCACGATCGCGGCAATGTATGGAAGGTGACGCTGCCCAACACGTTCTTCGGCGCGTTCAACCCGTACCGCGAGCCGATCTTCGGCGACTGGCTGAACACGCCGGACCGCAACACCGACGCACCGAAGCATCTGGGCGACGTCTACCTCAACGGCCGGTCGTTCTACGAGGTCACCGACCCCGCCGAGCTCGACGACCCGCAGATCCGCACGACGCTGACCGACAACGCGCTGCAGGTCACCCGTCCGGTGGACGACCCCGACCAGACCCGCTACGTGTGGTACTGCGAGGTCGACGAACGCGCCGAAACCACCACCATCTGGGCCAACTTCCAAGGAGCCGACCCCAACGCCGAGATGGTCGAGATCAACGTGCGCCGCAGCTGCTTCTTCCCCTCACGCACCCACATCGACTACATCAGCGTCATCGGATTCGAGATGGCGCAGGCCGCCACGCCGTGGGCGCCGCCGACGGCCCCGCAGATCGGCATGGTCGGCCCCAACTGGGCGCGCGGATGGATTATCCGCGACAACGTCCTGCACGATGCCAAATGCTCGGCGGTCTGCCTGGGCAAGGAGGCCTCCACCGGAGACAACGAGTGGTACCGCACCGAACGCAAGACCGGCTACCAGTATCAGCTTGAAGCCGTGTTCAAGGGCCTGCGCGTCGGCTGGGCCAAGGGCGTGGTCGGCGGCCACCAGGTCATTGGCAACACCATCCACCACTGCGGACAGAACGCTATCGTCGGCCATATGGGCTGCGCGTTCAGCGAGATCGCCTACAACCACTGCCACCACATCGGCCTCAAACGCGAATTCTTCGGCTGGGAGGTGGCCGGCATCAAGTTCCACGCCGCGCTCGACACGCAGATCCACCACAACGACATCCACGACTGCTCGCTTGGCCTGTGGCTGGATTGGCAGGCGCAGGGCACGCGTGTCAGCTCGAACGTGATGCACCACAACGTACGCGACGTCATGATCGAGGTCACCCACGGCCCGTGCCTGCTCGACAACAACGTGTTCGCCTCGCCGTGCACGTTCCAGCAGTTTGCCCAAGGCACCGCGCTGGTGCACAACCTGATCGCGGGACGCATCGACCTGCACCGCGTGATGGACCGTTCCACGCCCTACCATTTCCCACACACCACCGAGGTGGCCGGCTGCGCGTTCGTCTCCGGCGGCGATGACCGGTACTACAACAATGTGTTCACCCAGCCCGACGGCGGCGAGGACTGCCCCGGCGAGGTCGCGCTTGAAGCGTACGCCGGATACCCGACGTCAATGGAGGGATACATCGCCAATATTCACAAAGCCGTGGCCGAAGGACTGCAGGGAGGAGGCGATCCATCCCCGGTACAGCCGTTGTACGTCGGTGGCAACGCCTACTGCGGAGTGCCGGTGGCGGAGCAGGAACGGGATACGGCTGGCATTGACGCGCCGCTGGCCATCACCGTGGAGGAGAGTGACGACGGTCCGGTGGTGAGCGTGGAGGTGCCCGCCGCGCTGGTAACCGAACGTACGCCGCTCGTCGGCACCGCGGATTTGGGAACGCCGCGCATCGTCGAGGCATTGTACGAGAATCCGGACGGCACCCCGATTCTATTCGACACAGACATCACCGGCGAGCAGCGGAATCACACGGTACTACCGGGGCCGTTCGCCGAACTGCATCCGGGAACCAACCGGTTCGCAATCACCCGGCGCGCACGCTGATCGGGTTTTGGAACCACAAGCAAAGGAGCTGATCATGCTACGCATCGTCCATACCGGCTGCGGCGCCGTCGAAGGCATCGCGGCGTCGGAACCCGAGATCACAGTCTTCCGCGGCATCCCATTCGCCGCACCTCCGGTCGGCGATCTGCGTTGGCGTGCGCCGCAGCCGGTAGAGCCGTGGGAGGGCACACTGGTGGCACATGACTTCGCCCCCGCCTGTCCGCAGCCCACGCCCGGTGATTCGAACGAATTCTACGACCGTGAATGGGGCACGGACCCCGCCATCGCGCTCGACGAGGACTGTCTGTATGTGAACGTGTGGACCCCGGCGTTGCGCGGCAGCGGCGAGGACGTGCGGATGATTGCAGACCGACCGCTGCCGGTAATGGTGTGGATTCATGGCGGCGCGTATCAGACCGGTTGCACCGCAGAAAAAGAATTCGACGGCACCGCGCTCGCGCGTCGCGGCGTGGTGGTGGTTTCTGTGGCCTACCGGCTCAACGTATTCGGTTTCCTGACCCATGAGTGGCTGCGCGAAGAGTCGCAGGCGCGTCAGGACGACGCCCCGTATGCGAACTTCGGACTCCTGGACCAGCACGCCGGCGTCCAATGGGTGCGTGAGCACATCGCCGCATTCGGCGGCGACCCGGAGAATATCACCATCTTCGGCCAGTCGGCGGGCGCGGGCAGCGTGCTCGCGCAGATCTGCTCGCCGATGAACAAGGGCCTGTTCGGTCGGGCCATCATGCAGTCCGGCGCCGGCCTCGGCATGTTCAACCGCCAGCAGCAGTCCTTCGACCAATCCCACCGCAACGCCGAACGGCTGTTCGCCGCGCTGGGCGTCTCCTCGCTCGACGAGGCGCGCCAGGTGCCGGCCGAGGACCTGCTCAAGGCGGCCGAGGACCTGCCGGTGCCGCCCGATTCCGGCCGCGACGGTGAATGGTCGATGGTGGTCAATTGGGTGCCGTGCGTGGACGGACGGTTCCTCACCGACCAGTTCGCGCGCACCATCGCACGAGGGGAGCAGAACGAAGTCGAGATCATGCTAGGCAACACCACCGGCGAGTTCATGGAGGACGACGCCGACGGCACCCAGCTGCCCGCAGGCGAGGTCGGCAACCTCAAACTGATCGCCGAGTGGATTCGCAGCGGACGCAAAGCACCGTACTACTATCGGTTCGACGTGACCATGCCCGGGGACGACGCCGGAGCTTTCCACTCGTCGGACCTGTGGTTCTCGTTCGGCACCTTGGCCGCCTGCTGGCGTCCGTTCGTCGGATGGCACTACGACCTGTCGCGCCGGATGGTCGCCTACTGGACGAACTTCGCCGCCACCGGCGACCCGAACGGCCCCGATGCAGACGGTACACCGCTGCCGGAATGGACGCGGTATGCCCCATTCGGCGATGACGCCATGCGTCTCGGGCAGCGGACCCGCATGATCCGCGACTGGAGCACGAACGCCGAACGCAACGCGTTGCTGCAATGGGGCAGCGCGACGACCAACTGAATCACAAGAGCACAAGGAGAGTACACATGACTGATTACAACGGTTCCGAAACCAGCCTGTTCGAACAGTGTGGCTACAGCCGCGAGGCCATCAAGGCCCGTCTGGAACGCAACTGGTATGAGATGTTCGAAGGCCCGGACAAGATTTACTGGGAGAACGACGAAGGCCTGGGGTACGTGATGGACACCGGCAACCACGACGTGCGCACCGAGGGCATGAGCTACGCGATGATGATCGCCGTGCAGTACGGCCGCAAGGACGTGTTCGACAAGCTGTGGGGCTGGGTCATGAAGTATATGTTCATGACCGAGGGCTTGCACAAGGGTTACTTCGCCTGGTCGGTGGACCCCAGCGGAGTGCCGAACGCCGATGGTCCGGCCCCGGACGGCGAGGAATACTTCGCGATGGACCTGTTCCTGGCCTCCGCGCGATGGGGCGACGGCGAAGGCGTGTACGAGTACTCCCGCCACGCCCGCTCGATCCTCCACACCTGCGTGCACCAGGGCGAGGACGGTGAAGGCTATCCGATGTGGAACCCGGAGAACCATCTGATCAAGTTCATCCCGGAAACCGAATGGACCGACCCGTCCTACCATCTGCCGCACTTCTACGAGGTGTTCGCCGAGCGCGCCGATGAGGCCGACCGTCCGTTCTGGGCACAGGCCGCCAAGGCAAGCCGCGAGTATCTGGTCACCGCCTGCCACCCGCAGACCGGCATGAACCCCGAATACTCGAACTACGACGGCACGCCGCACGTCGACGAACGCGACCACTGGCACTTCTACTCTGACGCCTACCGCACCGCCGGCAACATCGGACTGGACTGCCTGTGGAACGGCGTCGTGCCGGACCTGTGCGACGCGAACGCGCGGCTGCAGCGGTTCTTCCTCGAACACGACCGCACCTGCGTCTACGCGGTCGACGGCACGCCGGTGGACGAGACCGTGCTGCACCCGGTCGGCTTCATCGCCGCCACCGCCGAAGGCTCGCTCGCCGCGATGCACTCGCAGGAGCCGGACGCGCTCGACAACGCGATCCGCTGGGTGCGCCTGCTGTGGGACACCCCGATCCGCACCGGCACGCGTCGCTACTACGACAACTTCCTCTACGCCTTCGCGTTCCTGGCGTTGGCGGGGGAGTACCGCACCTGGTGAGGTGCCGAGAGAAGGAAGGGTGGATATGACCGTGGAAAATACTTGGAGCTTGAATCCCCTCTTCGGTGAGGGATGCGTGCTGCAGTCCGGTATGCCGGCGAACGTGTGGGGCGTCGGCGAACCAGACCGACGGATCGAGGTGCGTGTGCATGGCACCGCCGCCACCGCGACGGTCGGTGACGATGGAGCCTGGCGCGTGCAGCTGGATCCGCTGGAGCCCGGCGGCCCCTACCGGCTGGAGGTGCGGGTCGACGGCGGCGACGAACCGGTGATCGCGCACGACGTCTACGCGGGCGAGGTGTTCATCTGCGCGGGACAGTCGAATATGGAATACCAGATGGAATTCCTGCGCTGGCGTTACCCGTCGGAGTATGCGCGCGAACCCGACCCGCTGCTGCGCCACTGCAAGGTCCCCGTCCGGTTCGACTTCCACGGACCGCGGCGCGACTTCGACGAGCCGGTCCGCTGGGTTGGCGCGGCCGCCGACACGCTCGACGAGTTCACCGGCGTCGGATATTTCTTCGGACGCATGGTTCGTGCATGGCTCGGCGTACCGGTCGGCCTGCTCAACATCACGCTCGGCGGCTCGCCGATCGAATCGTGGATGGACGAGGAGACGCTCGCCGCGTGGCCGAAGGCGCTCGCCGACCTGGAACCCTACCGCGACGACGAGGTGGCCCGCACCCGCAGCGAGGAGAGCATCGCCGCAATGAACCGCTGGTACGAGGACCTGCGGATACGCGAGGCCGAAGCCGGCCAGGAGGATTTGGGACACGGTACGCTCGAGCTGCCCGCGTTCTTGAAGGACACCGATCCGAGGCTCGCTGGATTCCGTGGCGTAATCCATCTGCGCCGCACGGTCACGTTGCCGGCCTACGCGGCTGGGCATGCGGCGGCGCTGCACCTTGGCGCCATGGTCGATTCCGACGAAACCTCGGTCAACGGTGTCAAGATCGGCCAGTCCGAGCACCAGTACCTTTCCCGCGACTATATGGTGCCCGAAGGCGTGCTGAAGGCCGGACGCAACGAGATCGACGTGCGCCTGGTCGTCGAACACGGCACAGGCCGCGTGACGCCAGGCAAGCACATGCACCTCGACATGGGCGACGACTCCTACGATCTCGACGGCACCTGGACCTACGCCATTGGCGCGCGGGTGGACACGGACTGCCCCGGTGAGGACTTCGTGCGTTGGAAACCGCTCGGTCTGTACAACGGCATGACCGCGACCTGCGCCGGTTACGCCGCACGCGCCGCGCTGTGGTATCAGGGCGAGTCGAACACCGGCGACGTGGCCGACGACTACGGCCGCATGCTGGCCGCGATGATTGGATGCTGGCGCAGGGCATGGGGGCAGGAACGACTGCCGTTCCTCATCGTGCAGTTGCCGGTATTCTCCATCGACGGCGTGGAGGACGGTGGTTGGCCACTCGTCCGCAAACACCAGTGGGAAGCCTCCGGGCTGATTGAGGACGTCGCCGCCGTGGTGACCCTCGACGCGGGTGATTGGAACGATTTGCATCCGTGGAACAAGAGTGTGGTCGCGGATCGTCTGTTCGCCGCGGCGCAACGTCTTGTATATGGCAAGGACGACGCACCGCGCTCGCCGGAACCGACAAGCGCGCGGCTGGCCGACGGCCGGTTGGCCATCGCCTTCGACGACGGCACCGGCGATTGCGGTCTGGGCACGATGGACGGCGCCGATCCGGGCGAGTTCGAACTGGTTTGGGAGGACGGCTCCCGGCAAGCAGTGCCGGCGAGCATCGACGGCAACACCGTAGTCATCGCCGTGCCGTGGCGCAGACCGACGGCAGTGCGGTATGCGTGGCGCAACGCTCCGAACCGTGGATTGCTGTGCGGGTCGAACGGTCTGCCGGTTCCGCCGTTCGCCGAACCCATCGCATGACGTAACCGTTCGTGAAAGAAATGAACGCATGAGAAACTTCATCTTCCACAATCCCGTCAAGATCTACTTCGGTGAAGGCCAGGCCGTGCATGTGGCCGAGGAGGCCAAGTCGCGCCCCGGAGCCGTGCTGCTGGTCTACGGCGGCGGCTCGATCAAGCGCAACGGCGCCTATGACGACGTGACGGCCGCGCTGCGCGAAGCCGGCAACGAGGTCATCGAACTGTCCGGCGTGACGCCGAACCCGAGGCTCGACAAGGTCCTCGAAGGCGTGAAGCTGGTCAAGGAGCATGGCGTGTCCCTGATCCTGGCCGTCGGCGGTGGTTCGGTCATCGACTGCGCCAAGTTCATCTCGCTCGGCTCCGGCCTGGGCGAGGACGAGGACCTGTGGGACGACTATGTCGAAACCGGCAAGCCCGCCCCTGAGAACCTCGTGCCGCTCGGCGTGGTGCTGACCACGGCGGCCACCGGCTCCGAGATGGGTGACGCGGCCGTGCTCACCAACTGGGCCCGCAACCGCAAGCTCGGCTACACGTCCTTCCCGCTGACGCCGAAGTTCTCGGTGCTCGACCCGACCTACCTGCTCACCCTGCCGGACGAGCAGACCGCCTACGGGTTCGTGGACATGTTCTGCCACACCTGCGAGCAGTATTTCTCGCTGCCTAGCGATGACAACCTCTCCGACGAGATGGCCGAGGCCATCCAGCGGCACATCCTGCGCTCCTGGCGCGCCTGCCGCCGCCATCCGCGCAGCTATGAGGCCCGCAGCAACGCGATGTGGGATTCCACGCTCGCGCTCAACCGCGTCATCTCGCGCGGCAAGGAGGAGGATTGGGTCACGCACGGCATCGAGCACGCGCTGTCCGCCTACTTCGACATCCCGCACGGCGCCGGTCTGGCCGTGGTCCATCCGCACTGGATGAAGTACGTCTACACGTCGCGCCCCGAAGCCACCGCACGGTTCGCCCGTTGGGCGGTCAACGTGTGGGGTGTGGACCCGACCGGCAAATCCGAACGCGAAGTGGCCGAGGAGGGCATCGAACGCTACGTCGATTTCCTGCGCCTAGTCGGCGCCCCGCTCACGCTCCCCGAGGTCGGCATTCCCTCCGATTCGGCCACGCTGGACAAGCTCGCCGACCATGCCGGCGAGGTCGGCGGCTCCTACCGCCACATCACCCGCGATGACGCGCGCGCCATCCTCGCATCCTGCGTGACACCGGTCGTGTTCTGAAAGGAGCGATTATGGCTGAACCATATTCGATGATCGTTATCGGGGACGGCTGGCGCAGCCGGTTCCTGTGCCGCATGGCGCAGGCCGTGCCTGACAAGCTACGGGTGAACCTCGTCGTTGGGCATCACGCCGACAGGTTGGAGGCAATCGCGCGCGACTACGGCGTGCCGACGAGCGCCGATGCCGACGCCGTGGCTGCCACGGCCGCCGATTTCGTGGCGGTGGTGGTGTCCTGGCCGGCCACGCCCGGGCTCGTGTCGCAGCTGGCCGAACAGGGGCGGTACGTCTACTGCGAGACCCCGCCGGCCCCCGACGGTGTCAATGCCACCTGTCAAGAATCGGCCCGACAATGGTGGCTGAATGCCGTCGATATGGAAAGGATCGTCAGCTCATGACCGTTGACCTCAACACCCTGTTGGAAACCGACGACGATGTGCGTCGCTTGTTCGAAGGGCGTCCGATGCAGTACCGCAAGTCGCAATCGCTGCCTGACCTGACCTGGCAGGCGCAATCGACCTGCGACCGCATCAACCGCGTCTTCTTCGAGAATCAGGACGAGGCGATGCGCCTGTTCCACGACCTGGTGCCGGGTACCGGGGACGGCGTCGACTTCCGACCCCCGATCAATCTGGATTACGGCATCGGGCTGACGATCGGCGATCGTACGTTCATCAACAAGGATTTCCTGATCGTTGGCGGCGGATACGTCGAGATTGGTTCCGACTGCCTGATCGGGCCGCGATGCACGATCTGCACTCCGAATCATGCATTGGATGCGGCGACCCGTCTGGACGGCTGGGAACACACCACGCCGGTGCGCATCGGCTCGAACGTGTGGCTGGGCGCGAACGTGACGATCTGCCCGGGCGCCGTCATCGGTGACAACTCGATTATCGGTGCCGGATCGGTGGTCGTGGGCGACATTCCCGCGAACTCGATCGCGGTCGGCAATCCGTGCCGTGTCATCAAACCGCTGCCGGACCACGATCCGGCGTTCGCCGAAATCGAATAGCGGATGGCGTTACTGCTGAGCTTGCGCGAACAGTGCGAGCTTGGCAAACAGATCGCCTAGTGTGAACCGGCTGTCCACCGTGTCGTAGAGTCGGACTGTCGGGCGTGAGGCGTCGAATCGGGACACCGTGTCAGCTCCGATGATGGGAGCTGACACGGTTCGGAACCGGCCGCAATCGGGTTTGATGGCCACCGCCACGGCGGGGCAGTCGCCCAACGACCAGCCGTCACCGCACGTCCATGCGGCCACATCGCTGTTGTTGTAATCGACGAGTTGCTGGAACAGCCAACGCCCGAGTTCGCCGCACGGACGCACCCGCATGTCCAATTCCGCGATGCTCACGTTCATCGTGGAATACGCCGAAAGCGGGATGATCCACATCGCCACGCCGCTCGAAAGCACCTCGTTGCCGGCGGTGATGTCGTTGCCGGCGTTGAACTCGCGTATCGCCTCACGTTCGGGATCGGCGTTCTGGGTGCCGATCCATACCACCGTCATGCGGCGTGCGATATCGGGTCGCACCCGCAACGCCTCCGCCACGTTGGTGATGGCTCCCAGACAGAGCACGAACAACGGATGGTTGTCCTCGCGCAACGCTTCTTCGATGATGAACGCGGCCGCTTCGGACAGTGGGGGATGAACCTGCCCGGGAGCTTCGATCGGACCGTCGTGGCCGCGCAGTACCGGAACGTCCGATTCGATCAGATCTCTTACGCGCGTGGCGACATCTACGGATCGTTCCATGCTGCCGGATTCGGCGAAATGCTCGGCGCAGATCGCCCTGACGATGAACTTCGGAGTGAGCAGCGCCTGCGCGATGGCGAAGGGATCGTCGGCTTCGCACCCGGCATCCGTGTCGATGATGACGCGGATGCGCTTGTCGTTGCGGACGGTGTAATGACCTATCATCAAAAACTCCTGAATCAGCATATCCGAATTATGCTGGATTTTCAACGCATGCGGCCTGGACGAGGAAATGGATTCCTTCGTCCAGGCCGCACAGATTGGTGTCAGATGCAATCAGCCGCGCCAGCGCACGTACTGCTCGTACACCTGCGGGGTCGGCTCGCCAGTCAGCGTGGTCTCGACCTTGACCGGCCACGCCGGCGGCTCCGCTTCGCCGGACAGCACCCAAGCGGCCTGACGGGCGGCACCGATCGCCACATACTCGTCGGTCTCCGGCAGCTCCACGTCCATGCCGAGGATGGCGGGGGCCAGTGCACGCACGGCCGCGGACTTGGCGCCGCCGCCGATCAGCAGGATGCGCTTGACGTCCACGCCCAGGCCTTTGACCAGCTCGAGGCAGTCGCGCTGCGAGCACAACAGGCCTTCCACGAACGCGCGGGCGATGTTCTCGCGCTTGGTGTTCGCCAGCGTCATGCCGTACAGTGCTGCAGTGGCATCCGGACGGTTCGGGGTGCGCTCGCCGTCGAAATACGGCACCAGGGTGATGCCGCCGGCACCCGGCTCCGAGGCGGCGGCCAGTTCGGCCAGCTCGTCATAGTCCACGCCGAGCGCAGCGCGTCCGGCATCGGAGATGCGCGAGCCGTTGATCGTGCAGGCCAGAGGCAGCCAGTGGCCGGTGCAGTCGGCGAAGCCGGTGACCGAGGCGGTCATGTCATAGGCCGGGATGGGGGAGATGGCTGCGGCCACGCCCGAGGTGCCCAGCGAGATGCTCACGTCGCCCACGCCCATGCTCAGGCCCAGCGACGCCATCGCATTGTCTCCGCCGCCGGGGCCGATCGGGCAGCCGCCCTCGACGTCCTTACCCGCGATGGCCGGATCGGCGACGTCGCCGGTTTCCGTCGGGCCGAGCACGCGCGGCAGCACGATGTCAGCGGTTTCCTCTTCGCTGCGGCCGAGAGCCATGGCGAGCAGATCGCGGCGGTATTCGTTGGCGGTCGCGTCGAAGTAGGCGGTGCCGGATGCGTCGGAACGATCGGTGAACAGCGCGTCCAGATTCGCCTTCAGTTCCTCGGCGGTCGCCTCCTCGCCCATCGGGCCGTGGCCTGCGATGCGCCAGCTCAGCCAGTCGTGCGGCAGGCAGATCGCGGCGATGCGTTCGGCGTTCTCCGGTTCGTTCGCGGCGACCCACGCCACCTTGGTGATGGTCAGCGAGGCGACCAGCGACGAGCCGACCGCCTTGACCCAGCGCTGACGGCCACGCATCGTCGGATCGTCGGACAGGTCGTCCTCGCTGCCGTCGGCGGCCTTCTCGGCCTCGCCGAGGCGAGCGATGAGCACGTCGGCGTTGGTGGCGGAACGGGTGTCGTTCCACAGCAGCGCGTCGCGGATCACGCGGCCGTGGTCGTCGAGCAGCACCATGCCGTGCTGCTGTCCGCCAACCGCCAGCGCGGCCACGTCGTCGAGCCCGCCGGCCTGCTCTGCCGCCTCCTGGAACGCCTGCCACCAGGCTTCGGGGTTCACGCTGGTGCCATCGGGATGCTTGGCCTGTCCGAAGCGGACCATCTCGCCGGTAGCGGCATCGGTGACGCGCACCTTGGTCGACTGGGTGGAGGTGTCCACGCCGGCCACCAGAACTCTGCTCATTGTGCCTCCTTGCAACATGCCGCCGAAACGGTGCTCCGACGGCGTTTGTCCGAATTACGGTTCCATCATACCCAAATAGTTAGACGAATGAACTATACTGGTGTGTGTACCATTCACATTGCGGTGGGAGGCACGCCAGAGGCGATGAAGCACCAAAGCACATAACGAGGAGGATAGCCGACATGGCAGCATTGCGGCGAATCAACCAAGACGACCTGCGCAACCACAACCTTTCGGTGGTGATCGACACTCTGCTGCGCACCACCGAGCCGTTGAGCCGCGCCGAACTGGCCAAACGCACCGGACTGACCAAGGCCACCATGTCGCTGCTGGTCTCCATGCTCGTCGACGACGGCGTGGTGCGCGAAGGGGAGCCGAGCGTGCAATCGTCGTACGGCCGTCCGAGCACGCCGCTGCTTATCGCCGGGGGGCGGTACTGCGGCATCGGCCTGCAGGTGAACACGAACGGCTACGGCGTCATCGTGCTGGATCTGGACGGCACCGTGATCTCGGAGCGGTGGGTCGATGCGGACATGTCGGCCCCCGACGCCGACGAGGTGTTCGCGGAACTGGATGTCTTGGCAATGGAACAAGAGGCCCTGCTCGCCGAACGCGGATGCACGGTGGCCGGGGCGGGCCTCGCGCTGCCGGGTCTGGTGACGGGCGACATGCGTCTGCTGATGGCCCGCAACCTGGGGTGGGAGCAGCTCGACCTCACCCGGTTCGACGTGATGCGGCGTCTGGACGTGACCGCGGGCAACGAGGCGAACATGGCCGCGCTCGCGCAGATCCCCGGATACGCCATGCGCCGCGACGGCGACGGCATCGTGGGCCCCTCCGAATCGTTCATCTATCTGTCCACCGACGTCGGCATCGGCGGCGCCGTGGTGCGCAACGGCCACGTGGAGATCGGCGACCATGGCTTCGGCGGCGAACTCGGCCACACGTCGGTGGAACTGCGCGGACCGGTGTGCCGGTGCGGGCGGCGGGGCTGCCTGGAGACGTACGCGGGACGGCGCGCAATGGTGGAATCGGCGGGCATCGCCAGCGGCTCTGCCGCGGCGCGCCGCGAATCGGTCGACGAGCTGATCGACCGGTGGTGCGCCGGCGACGTCAGGGTGGCCGCCGTGGTGAACAAGGCCATCGAGGCGATGGTGTCCTCCATCGCCTCGGCGATTAATGTGTGCGACATCGAAACGGTGGTGCTGGGCGGCGTCTGGTCGCAGTTCGGTTCCGAGATCGCCGTGCAGATGCAGAGCGCGTTGCAACGGCAGGTGCTGGGATACCCGGAGGTCCGCGCCAAGGTGCTGATGGCCGACGTCACCTCGCGCCCGGCGCTGGTCGGCGCCGCCGCGATGGGACTGCGGCATTTCGTCGACGACCCGATGCGATTCGTGTCCGCCTGATACAGTGGCTCGTGGCGTCCCGCCCGAGCTGCGCAGGTCAAGGGGCGCCTGCACCGCCGGCTTCGTGCGGGGCGTCCGATACCGTGCGCAGCCATGAGGGAACAGGAGCATCCCATGGTCGACCGTACCGATTCTTCAACCGACAACATCATCACCACCACCGAACCGTCGCCCATGGGGCAGTCATCCAAGCCGGAGAACCGCCGTTGGCGGTGGACCGCGGCGGACATCGCTGTGGGCGCGGCATTGGGCGTGGCCTGCGGGCTGGTGTTCTGGGGGTTCAACTTCGCCTACGCGTGGCTGTCGCCGATCATCGGCGGCATCCTGCCCGGACTGGCCAGCGTGCTGCACCCGCTGTGGTATTTCTCCGGCACGCTGGCGGTGATCATCCTGCGCAAGCCGGGGGCGGCGGTGTATGTGAACCTGGTCGGCAGCGCCGCCGAGATGCTGCTGGGCAACCAGTTCTCGTTCGGGTTCGTGTTCGCGTCCGCGGCGCTGCAGGGGCTGTTCGCCGAGATTCCGTTCATGGTCACCCGGTACCGCGTCTACAACCTGCCGATCAGCGTGGTGTCGGGGGCGTTGGTCGCCCTGGAATACGGCGTGTATCTGATGTTGTTCCGGTATCAGGGCGTGGCGTTCCTCAGTGCGCGCGGCATCGTGCATATGGTCAGCGAACTGGTCGGCGGTGTGCTGATCGCCGGCGTGATGAGCTGGTACCTGTACCGTGCGATCGCCGCCACGGGCGCGCTCGACCGCTTCGCCTCGGGGCGTGCGCGGTTCGCCGCGTAACGTCCGGCTGTTTGCTATAGTGGTCAAGTTGGTTTCCCAACGTGGGGCTGTAGCTCAGTCGGTTAGAGCATCGGACTCATAATCCGCCGGTCCAGGGTTCAAGCCCCTGCGGCCCCACTCTCCAATCAGCGAACCACCCGACTCCGGAATCCGCCGGCCCGGAAGGCAGACGGCTCGCCGTCCGTATGCGGTGCGCATCGGATCTGTCCGTGCCTGTGCATACAATCCCATAGGTTCCGGTTCACGCCTGCCATAGGGGCATGGCGACCCGGGTCCCCCGAATTCCTTAGGAGACACCATGAAGCAGGGTATTCATCCCGATTATCATGCCGTTCAGGTCACGTGCTCGTGCGGCAACACCTTCGTCACCCGTTCGACCTACAAGGGCGAAGCCATGACGGCCGACGTGTGCTCGAAGTGCCACCCGTTCTACACCGGCAAGCAGAAGATCCTCGACACCGGTGGTCGCGTGGCCCGTTTCGAGAAGCGTTACGGCAAGCGCAGCAAGTAGCTTCATCAACGCCAGCCCCGGCAGGCTCGGCGCGCTTCGGCGTGCCGCCGCGGGACTGGCGTTGTTGTATATCCGCCAATACATATCGAATCGAACGGAGACGAGCAGCACATGGCAGACGAACAGTTCCCCGCGGCGCAGACCGCGTTGGAGGAATACCGCCGCATCGAGCAGGAGATGAGCCAGCCGGAGGTCGCCTCCGACCCGGACAAGATGCGCAAGCTGGGCCGCCGCCACGCCGAGCTCGGTTCGATCGTGTCCGCATACACCGCCTACCTGCAGGTGCGTGACGATCTGGAGGCCGCCCGTGAGATGGCCTCCGAGGACCCCGACTTTGCCGAAGAGGCCCGGCGGCTGGAGGCGGAGCTGCCCGCCGTGCAGGAGAAGCTGCACACGGCGCTGATCCCGCGCGATCCGGACGACGCACGGGACACCATCATGGAGATCAAGGCCGGCACCGGCGGCGAAGAGGCCGCGCTGTTCGCCGGCGACCTGCTGCGCATGTACCTGCGGTATGCGGAGAAGCGCGGCTGGACCACCACCATCCAGAGCGAGAACCGCACCGAGCTGGGCGGCATCAAGGACGTGCAGGTGGCCATCCGGGCCAAGGGCACGCCGGCTCCTGAGGACGGCGTGTGGGCCAGCCTGAAATACGAGGGCGGCGTGCACCGCGTGCAGCGCATCCCCGTCACCGAATCGCAGGGACGCATCCAGACCTCCGCGGCCGGCGTGATCGTGTTCCCCGAAGCCGACGACGACAACGACGAGATCGAGATCGACCCGAAGGACCTGAAGATCGACATCTTCATGAGCTCCGGTCCGGGCGGCCAGTCGGTGAACACCACGTATTCGGCGGTGCGCATGACGCATATCCCGACCGGCATCGTGGTGAGCATGCAGGATGAGAAGTCGCAGATCCAGAACCGTGCCGCCGCGCTGCGCGTGCTCAAGTCGAGGCTGCTGGCCATGAAACACGAGCAGGAGGCCGCCGAGGCCGCCGACCTGCGTCACTCCCAGGTGCGTTCGCTCGACCGCTCCGAACGCATCCGCACCTACAACTTCCCGGAGAACCGCATCGTCGACCATCGCACGAACTACAAGGCGTACAACCTGGATCAGGTGCTCGACGGCGACCTGCAGGCCGTCATCGACTCCGACATCCAGGCCGACGAGGCCGAGCGCCTCGCACGCCAGAGCTGATGAACGTCGAACAGGCCATCCGTCGCGCGGCGGCCACGCTGCGCGACGCCGGCGTGGACACCCCCGAACACGACGCCAAACTGCTGCTGGCCGAAGCCTGCGGTTGCAGTCTCAGCGACGTGGACAAGGCCATGCTGCTGGGGAAGTCGATTGCCGCCCTTGCGGAGGAACACTCCGCGGAAGGCGTTTCCCCCGCCCCCTCCGTAGAGGGGGTTCCCGAGCGGCGTTTCGACGCCATGCTTGCCCGTCGTGCAGCAAGGGAGCCGTTGCAGTACATCGTCGGCCACGCCCCGTTCCGCTACCTCGACCTCGCCGTCGGCCCGGGCGTGTTCATCCCGCGGCCCGAAACCGAGCTTGTGGTGCAGGAGGGGCTGGATTGGTTGGCGGCGCGGCGCGGCCGGAACGAGGCGCGGTTCCGCGTCGTCGATCTGTGCGCCGGCAGCGGTGCGATCGGCCTGTCGATCGTGACCGAAACCGCCGACGTCGAGGTCTGGGCGGTGGAGCTCAGCGAACGCACGGCCGCATGGACGCGGCGCAATGCCGAAACCGTATTGGGACCGACCGGAACCGGCTCCGGCATAGACGGTCTGTACCGCCTGGTGCTCGGGGACGCGACCGACCCCGATACGCTCGCCGAACTGGACGGCACCGTGGATCTGGTGGTCACCAATCCACCGTATGTGCCCGAATCCGAGATCCCCGAACAACCCGAGGTCCGCGATCATGATCCGCAGTTGGCGCTGTACGGTGGCTCCCCGGATGGTCTGCTGATTCCCGGACGCATCATCGACCGAGCTGCCGCGCTGCTGCGCCCGGGTGGTCTGCTCGTCATGGAGCATGACATCAGCCAAGGGGCCGCGCTGGTCGCCTACGCGCAGGCTCACGGCTTCAGCCACGCCCGCACCGGCCGGGACTGGACAGCCCGGCCCCGATATCTGGTGGCCCGGCGTGACGACTATTGCGCGTAATCCTGCAGCGCCGAGGCATCGGCGTCGGTGATCGTGCGAATCACCCGCGCGGGATTGCCCACCGCCACCGAATGCGGCGGAATGTCCTTGGTAACCACGGCGCCGGCGCCGATGACGCAGCCTTCGCCGATGGTCACGCCGCCCAACACGGTGACATTGCCGCCGAACCAGCAGTTCGAACCGATGACGATCGGCCTGCCGTATTCGTAGTCGTACGTCGAGCCGTCCGCCGCCTTGCGCACATTGCGGTCCTGCCAACGCAGCGGATGCATCGGCGGCAGCAGGGACACATTCGGCCCGAACAGCACATCGTCGCCGATGGTGACTGGCGCGCAGTCCAGCACGGTGAAGTTGAAGTTCGCGAACACGCGGTCGCCCATCGTGGTGTGCACGCCATAGTCGAAGAACACCGGTCCCAGGATGTCCAGGTTCTCGCCATGGTGGGGGAGCAGGTCGTCCAGCACGGCGGCCCGGGCCTCATGATCGCCGCGCGGTAGCGCGTTGAACCTGGTGCACAGGTCGCCGGCCCGCTCGCGCAGCGCCGTCAGCTCCGGATCGGCGGGGTTGTAGAGTTTTCCATTCAGCATCTCCTCGCGCTCCGAGCGGCGGGGCGTGCGCAGCTCGACGGGAGGCATCTCGCCGGAGGACGGTTGCGGGGTGTGCTGAGGGGTGTGGGGTGCGTGGTCCATTGACGTCCTTTCCTAGATGGTATGAGGCTTGAGGTGCGCGTTGCTGGTTGCATGTGTTGCCCTTGGACGCCGGTTGCCGCTGGGACGGCGACCGTGCCCGGGACCTGTTGCTCGTCGCATACCGATGATGCAATAGTAAGGTTGTACGCAGAACGTGAACGGGAGGTGCCGATGAGTGTGATTCGCAAGGTCGATGATGATTCCCTGGCCGAGGCCGCCGAGATCATTCGCCGTGGCGGTCTGGTGGTGGTGCCCACGGACACAGTGTACGGCGTGGCCTGCAATCCGTTCAGCACGGCGGCCATCGACCGCATCTACGAGATCAAGGGGCGCCCGCGGTTCAAGGCGTTGCAGGTGCTGCTGTCCTCGATCGAGGAGCTCGATGCGCTGGGCCTGGACCTGCCGGTGCCGTTGAACCGTCTGACGGCGGCGTTCCTGCCGGGCGCATTCTCCCCGATCGCCGTGGCCCGTGAGGATTGCGCACTGGGGACGGTGCAGCAGACCCCATCGGGGGCGCGCACGCAGGGCATCCGCATCCCGAATTCCGCGTTGAGTCTGCGTGTTCTCAAGGCGACCGGTCCGCTGGCCGCATCGAGCGCGAACCGTTCCGGCGGCGAAAGTGCGCAGACCGTCGAGGAGGCCGAGGCAGCCCTGGGTGATGCCGTGGATCTGTATCTGGACGGCGGCCCGACGCAGGGGCATGTCTCCAGCACCGTGGTGGCCGCCGATCCGCTGGCGCGCGACGGCATCGCCATCCTGCGCGAGGGCGTGATCCGCGAGCCGGTGATTCGCAGGGCGTTGATCGTGAACGGCGGGGGCTTGGGCGCATGAGGGTCTATCTGTTCATCGCGGCCGTCGCGGGTGGCGCCACATTCCTGCTCACCCCGTTGATCCGGCACCTGGCCATTGAAATCGGCGCGGTCGGCAAGGTGCGCGCACGTGACGTGCACACGGTGCCGACGCCCCGCATGGGCGGCCTGGCCATGATGCTGGGGTTTGCGGTGGCGATGCTGTTCGCCAGCCACATCCCGTTCGTCAGCGGGCTGTTCCAGAACAGCCACCAGGCCTGGGTGGTGCTGGCGGGAGCGGTGGCGATCTGCCTGCTGGGCATGGCCGACGACCTGTGGGATCTGGATTGGATGCTGAAGATGGCCGGCCAGCTGCTGATCGCCGTGTTCGTGGCGTGGGGCGGGCTACAGATCATCTCGCTGCCGATCGGCTCGCTGTTCGCGGCCTCGCCGACGTTGTCGATCGCGATCACGGCGTTCCTGATTGTGGTGTCGATCAACGCGGTGAATTTCGTGGACGGATTGGATGGTCTGGCCTCCGGCATCGTGGCGATCGGCGGCATCGCGTTCGCGATCTACTCGTATATCATCGCCCGTTCCTCGCCGTCGTACGCGTCGATGGCCACGCTGATCGACGTGGCGATGGTGGGCATCTGCGTGGGCTTCATCCTGCACAACTGGCATCCGGCCAAGCTGTTCATGGGTGACTCCGGTTCCATGCTGCTCGGATACCTGATCACCTGCGCGTCGATCATCATGACCGGCCGTCTCGATCCGGCATCGATCCACACCAGCATCTACCTGCCGGTGTTCATGCCGATCCTGCTGCCGGTGCTGGTGCTGTTCCTGCCGGTGCTGGATATGTGCATGGCGATTGTGCGGCGTCTGCGCAAGGGCCAGTCGCCGATGCACCCCGATCGTATGCATCTGCATCACCGGATGCTGAAGATCGGCCACTCGGTGCAGGGGGCCGTGCTGATTCTGTGGGGGTGGGCCGCGCTGATCTCGTTCGGCTCGATCATGATCCTGTTCTTCCCCGCGCGGTTTGTGGCGATCGGTTTCGCGATGGCGGTGGTGCTGCTGACCGTGGCCACGATGTACCCGTATCTCAAGCATCGCATCCCGGAATTGCGTGCGGAGAACGCGCGGCTGGAGGCGGCGCGACGGGCGGCTGCGGCGGGCGGACCGAAGGCGTCCGATGGCGATGGCGACGGTGCGTCCGCCGGCGTCGGCACCGGGGACAAGGCCGGGGTTTCGGACTGACGGCGGCACCGGAAAACAAGGTGACGGGCCGCGGCGACACACGGCGGAGCCGTGTCAGTCCCTACTTTTAGAGTGGGCCTATGGCTACAAACCTTGATATGAACGCGGAATCCGCGTATGCTCCGCTTCCCCCGATTTTCGAAAAGCTCGGGCTTGCCTATGACGACGTGCTGCTGCTGCCGAACGAGACGGATGTCATCCCGTCCGAGGTGGACACCACCACGCATCTGACCCGTGAGATCACGATGAAGGTCCCGATGATCTCCGCCGCCATGGATACCGTCACCGAGGCCGAGATGGCCATCGCCATGGCCCGTAACGGCGGCATCGGCGTGCTGCACCGCAACCTGTCGATCGACGATCAGGCCGCCCAGGTGGATGTGGTCAAGCGTTCCGAATCCGGCATGATCACCAACCCGCTGACCGTGAACCCGGACGTCACCCTGGCCGATCTGGACAAGCTGTGCGGCCGTTTCCACATCTCCGGCCTGCCGGTTGTGGACAAGGAGAACCGCCTCGTCGGCATCATCACCAACCGCGACATGCGCTTCATCCCGTCCGACGATTACGACCATCTCAGGGTCAAGGACGTCATGACCCGTGAGAACCTGGTCACCGGCCCGGCGAACATCTCCAAGGAGGACGCCCACCGCCTGCTCGCCCAGCACAAGGTGGAGAAGCTGCCGCTGATCGACGAGAACGGCAAGCTGGCCGGCCTGATCACCGTCAAGGACTTCGTCAAGACCGAGCAGTACCCGGACGCCACCAAGGACGGCCAGGGCCGTCTGCGCGTGGCCGCCGGCGTCGGCTTCCTCGGCGACGCCTGGCAGCGCGCCTCCGCTCTGATGGAGGCGGGCGTTGACGCGCTCGTGGTCGACACCGCGAACGGCCAGGCCCGTCTGGCGCTCGACATGATCCGTCGCCTGAAGAACGATCCGGCCTTCCGCGACGTGCAGATCATCGGCGGCAACATCGCCACCCGTGAGGGCGCCCAGGCCATGATCGACGCCGGCGCGGACGCCGTCAAGGTCGGCATCGGCCCCGGCTCGATCTGCACCACCCGCGTGGTCGCCGGCGTCGGCGTCCCGCAGCTCACCGCTGTGTACGAGGCAGCGCTGGCCTGCCGCGCCGCGGGCGTGCCCTGCATCGCCGACGGCGGCATCCACTACTCGGGCGACATCGCCAAGGCCCTGGTGGCCGGCGCCAGCTCCGTCATGCTCGGCGGCACGCTGGCCGGCTGCGAGGAGGCCCCGGGCGAGAAGGTGCTGCTGCACGGCAAGCAGTACAAGCTGTACCGCGGCATGGGCTCGCTCGGTGCCATGGCGCCGCGCGGCAAGAAGAGCTACTCGAAGGACCGCTACTTCCAGGCCGACGTGACCAGCAGCGACAAGGTCATCCCGGAGGGCGTCGAGGGCGAGGTGCCGTACCGCGGCCCGCTGAACGCCGTGCTCTACCAGATGATCGGCGGCCTGCACCAGTCGATGTTCTACATCGGCGCGCACAACATCAAGGAGATGTCGGAGCGCGGCCGCTTCGTGCGCATCACCGACGCGGGCCTGCGCGAATCGCACCCGCACGACATCGTGATGACCTCGGAGGCCCCGAACTACTCCGGCTTCCACGCCAACTGATCCGCGGAGGGCGCCGACGGGGAGTGATCCCGGAAGAGACCTCCCTGAACGCGTGTCCCCGTAAGCTGTCTCATCCTCCCCTCCCAGAGGGGAGGATGTTTCATAGGTGATATATAGTGGTCTGTTCCGTACACGTCCGAAGGAAACGAGGCACACGATGGTGGACGCACATGACAACGAGACCTACACGGCGCAGGATTCCCGCCTGATCTGGATCGACTGCGAGATGACCGGCCTGGACATCTTCCATGACGAGCTGGTCGAGATCTCCGTGGTCCCCACCGACTTCGACCTGAACGTGCTCGACGAGGGCATCGACTACGTCATCAAGCCCAGCCAGACCGCCGTGGACCAGATGAACGACTTCGTGCGCAGGATGCACACCCACTCCGGGCTGATCAACGAGTGGGAGCATGGCCTGGACGTCTCCGAGGCCGAGGCCAAGGTCATCGAATACGTGCGGCGCTTCACCCCCAATGGCGTGCGCCCGCTGCTGGCCGGCAATTCCGTGGGCTCCGACAAGAAGTTCCTCGACCGCTACATGCCCGGTCTGATGGAGCACCTGCACTACCGCGTCATCGACGTGAGCACCATCAAGGAGCTCTCGCGCCGCTGGTATCCGGCCGTGTACAACCACAAGCCGGCCAAGCACGGCGGCCACCGCGCGCTCGCCGACATCATCGAATCGATCGACGAGCTGCGCTACTACCGTGACCTGCTGTTCGTGCCCGCACCCGGCCCCGACGACCGGGCCGCGGCCGATGCCGCCGCGCGCATCGAACAGACGAGCCTGCTGCGCACCTACGAGCGGAACGGCAGTCCGCTGGGGGAGTAGTTCCCGTGGGGAATCGTTGACGGGAGCGTCGGCGATCCCCGGACGATACCGGTGAGGAGGACGGCATGCTGCAATCCGAGGCGATGGCAATCCTGAATGCGAGCGCGAACGTGTTCCTCACCGGTGCGCCCGGTGCGGGCAAGACGTACGTACTTAACGAGTTCATCCGCAACGCCCGCGCCGAGGGCGCCAGCGTGGCCGTCACCGCGTCCACCGGCATCGCCTCCACGCATATCAACGGCCAGACCATCCACTCATGGAGTGGCATCGGCGTGGCCACCGCGCTGACCGAGCCGCTGCTCAAACTCATCCGGTCCCGCCGCCGGCGCAAGATCCAGGACACCGACATCCTCGTCATCGACGAGGTCTCGATGATGCACGCCTGGCTGTTCGACATGGTCGATCAGGTCTGCCGCATCATCCGGCGCGACCCGCGCCCGTTCGGCGGCATGCAGGTTGTGCTCTCCGGCGACTTCTTCCAGCTGCCGCCGGTCAGCGTCTCCGGGCGGAACAACGACGTCATCGCCCCGGCCCCCGAATTCGTGGCCGCCCGCGAACGTTACGCCAAGGCCGGACGCAACCCGGAGGGCTTTGTCACCGAATCGTTGGTCTGGCCGGAACTGAACCCGACCGTCTGCTACCTGACCGAGCAACATCGCCAGGATACCGGCGAACTGCTCACCGTGCTGACCGACATCCGTCAGGGCAGGGTGGATGACGGCGATCGCATGGCGCTCGCCTCCCGGCTGGGGCTGGAACCCGTGGCCGGCGAGGTGGCCGTACACCTGTTCCCGGTCAACCGGCAGGCCGACGGCCTGAACGACCTGCGGCTCGCGCAGATCGAGGACGACGAGCACGGGTTCTACGCCGAATCGGCCGGTCCTGTCAATCTGGTGGACCGGTTGAAGAAGAACATGCTCGCGCCGGAGCACCTGGTATTGAAGACCGGGGCCGCCGTGATGGCGCTGCGCAACGACGCCGACCACCAGTACGTCAACGGGTCGATCGGCACGGTGCGCGGGTTCGCGCCCGAATCCAAGGGCGGCTGGCCGATCGTGGAGTTCGAGAACGGCAATATCGTGACGATGAAGCAGGCCTCCTGGGAGATGATGGACGGCGAGACCGTGCTCGCCAGCGTCAAGCAGGTGCCGTTGCGCTGCGCGTGGGCGATCACGATCCACAAGTCGCAGGGCATGACGCTGGACCGGGCCGTGATGGACCTGCGGCGGACGTTCGCGCCCGGCATGGGGTACGTGGCGCTCTCGCGCGTGGAGAACCTCGACGGTCTGTACCTGGGCGGCATCAACGATCGCGCGTTCCTGGTCTCGCCCGATGCGGTGATGCTCGATTCGATCCTGCGCCGCCGATCCGACGCCGCCTCCGAGCTGCTGGGCGCGGACGGCCCCGCCGCCTTCGCCCCGCATACGAACACCCCTGCCGAAGCCGACGAATTCGAACAGGCTGAACTGTTCTGAGCCTATCCCTCGACCATCTTGAGATACTGTACGTAGCCGTCATCGGTTCGGACGATGACCTCGGTTGTGGATGACGGACTGGAATAGATTTCCGTTCCGACAGGCAGTGCCGTGGCGTCCCAATCCTGGAAGTCATCGGTTACGCCGGTACGTTCCACGGTGCCGATCTGATCGCCGAGCTCGCTGTCTTTAACGTCGGGAATGATGTCGCCCCGAGCGTAGGCCGTTTTGTCGATAACGACGAGATCGATTTCGGCGTTTTGACTCACCAGACATTCCGGAGTCGCCGACTTGGCGCTGTCGCCGGCACAGGGATTCGTTCCGCACCCGCCGACGAGGACGAGCGCGACAAGCGCCGCGGTGATTCCCGCAATCGTCGTTGTTCTGAGACTCGCCATCATTACCCCCTCAGTGAATCCGATGCCCAACAACACTTACGGTATCACGAGAAGCGGTATGTCGTCGGGCGGTGTGCCGGCGCGGGCGCGGTCGCAGGCGTTCGGGTGTGTGGCGTCGCCGGTTTGACGGTTCGTCGGATAGGATGAACATACCGATACCGATGACGGTCGGTGCCAATGACGGTGCCGTCCGTGGCTGCCGGCGGGCGTTCGCATCGCCGGTGAAGGGAGGCTTGCCATGAAGCGTTTGACGTATGTGTGGTCCACCATCGGCCTGCTGATTCTGTTCGCGGTGTTCCTGATGTTCCAGATGCCGGGTATGCCGGCGTGGGGCACGGTCAAGCTCACCGACATCCTGATGATCGTTGGCGGCCTGCTGTTCATCGTGCCGATCTACATGGATTCGCTGAGGCGCAAGGACGACGACGGGGCCCCGAACCGCTGGGTGTGGGCCACGCTGCCGCCGATCGGCATGGCCGTGGTGTGCGTGGGCATCCTGATCCCGAATGCCGTGGAGTTCTTCTCGCTGTTCCCGCTGGCGGACGTGTTCTATCTGGTCGGCTGCCTGCTGATGCTGCCGATCGTCGTCTACCCGCCGTTCGACCTGAACCGCGAGGAGCTGGAGGAGGAGATCGAGGACATGGAGGAGCGGATGGAGCGGCCGTAAGGCTGTGGATGTCTGCGGCGACCGGCAGCGCCGCCGATGGTTCCGGTCGGCCGGCTCGGTCGGATCGCTGCGGGGAGAGTCGGAGTGCGGGGCGCTCCGCTTGTCCCCTCGCGCGAATACCTTGGAACGCATGAGTTCCAAAGCACTTCGTATGTCTACGCTGTTCCTGCGCACGCTGCGCGAGGACCCCGCCGATGCCGACGTCGATTCGGCCAAACTGCTGCAGCGCGCCGGTTATGTCCGCAAGGCCGCGCCCGGCATCTGGACCTGGCTGCCGCTGGGTCTGCGCGTGCTGAACAAGATCGAGAACGTGGTTCGTGAGGAGATGGACCGCATCGGCGCGCAGGAGGTGCACTTCCCGGCGCTGCTGCCGCGCGAGCCGTATGAGGCCACCCACCGCTGGGAGGAGTACGGCGAGAACCTGTTCCGTCTGAAGGACCGCCACCAGGCCGATTACCTGCTGGCCCCGACCCATGAGGAGATGTTCACACTGCTGGTCAAGGACCTGTACTCCTCGTACAAGGACCTGCCGGTCACGCTCTACCAGATCCAGACCAAGTACCGCGACGAGTTCCGTCCGCGCGCCGGCCTGATCCGCGGCCGCGAGTTCGTGATGAAGGACGCCTACTCGTTCACCATCGACGAGGAGGGCATGAAGAAGGCCTACATGGATGAACGCGGCGCCTACGAGCGCGTGTTCACTCGTCTGGACCTGAAGTACATCCCGGTGTTCGCCATGTCCGGCCCGATGGGCGGCTCGGCCTCCGAGGAGTTCCTGGCGCCGATGCCGATCGGCGAGGACACGTTCGCGCTCGCCCCGTCCGGCAAGGCGTGGAACGTGGAGGCGCTGACCACCCCCGAGGTCCCTGAGGTCGATAGCGCGGCCGTCCCCGCCATGGTCAAGCGCGAAACCCCGGATTCCAAGACCATCGAGGCGCTGGTCGAAACCGCGAACCGTCTGTACCCGCGTGAGGACGGCCGCGAATGGACCGCCGTCGATACGCTCAAGACCGTGGCCGTCACCGTGCTGCATGCCGAGGATGAGGAGCACGACAAGCCGTGGCGCGAGGTCATCGCCGTGGCCGTACCGGGCGACCGTCAGGTGGACATGAAGCGTCTGGAAGCCCAGTTCGCCCCGTCCGAGCTGGAGGAGGCCACCGAGGCCGATCTCAAGGCCCATCCGGAGCTGGTGGCCGGCTACATGGGGCCGATGATGTTCGGCAAGCAGGCTGAGGCGGCAGGCGTGGCCGAACCGGTGCGGTTCTTCATCGACGCGCATGTGGCCCGTGGCTCCGAGTGGATCATCGGCGGCGACGAACCGGGCAAGCATGCGTTCCACGCCGTCTACGGCCGCGACTTCGAGGCCGACGGCACCGTGGAGGCCGTGGAAGTGCGCCATGGCGACATGAGCCCGGACGGCTCCGGCCCCTTAAGCTTCGAGCGCGGCGTGGAGATCGGCCAGGTGTTCCAGCTGGGCCTGAAGTACTCCAAGGCCCTGGACCTGAAGGTGCTCGACCAGAACGGCAAGACCGTGCCGGTGTGGATGGGCTGCTACGGCATCGGCGTCAGCCGCGTGCTCGCCTGCATCGCCGAAACCCATCATGACGACAAGGGCCTGGTCTGGCCGGCCATCGTGGCGCCCGCCCAGGTGCATGTCATGGCCACCGGCAAGGACGAGGCCGCGTTCGAGGCCGCCGAGAAGCTGGTCGCCGAGTTGGAGGAGCGCGGCATCGAGGTGCTGTATGACGACCGCAGGAAGGTGTCCCCGGGCGTCAAGTTCAAGGACGCCGAGCTGATCGGCGTGCCGCTGATCGCCGTCGCCGGCCGCGACACCGTAAACAACGGCACCATCGAGATCCGCGGCCGTGCCACCGGCGATTCCGAGGCTGTGCCCGCCGCCGACGCCGCCCAGGCGCTCGCCGACAGGCTCGCGGCGCTGATGTAAGACTGACTGCGATTATTCGATGCGAAGGCCCCTCTCCCGATGGGAGCGGGGCCGTTCTCGTATGTGGATCGGCTTTGCCGTCGTGCGGTCCGTTGCCGTTATATGCAGCCGGATGTGGATGCTCAACCGTTTATGCACCGGGGTTATCCACAACACGCCCGAAACCGAAGTCTGGGGTCACCAAAGCCTCTCGCCGTTGCGGTCCGCCTGGTTCGGCGCGCATAGTGGGATGCACCGATGAGCCACGGTGCGCAGGAGACGGGACGCTCCTTATCTCTCTCCCTCCACCTCGGTACCCGTACCTGTGCGCCGTGGTTCATGCGGTCCACACCGTTGCGGAAAGGGGATGGACATGGTGCAGTTAGGAGTGGTGACGATTGTGGGGTATGTAGGCAGTGAGCCTGCGATATTCGACAAGGCGAAGGGCGCGATATGCTCGTTTCGTCTGGGGTGCACGCGGGGATATTACGATGCGGCGCATGTCTGGCGCAGCTTTCCGACCACGTGGATCACGGTGAAGACATTCCGGCGGCTTGCCGAACACGTGCATCGTTCGGTGCGCAAGGGGGACCCGGTTATCGTGACGGGCCAGCTCAACACGGAAGTCTGGACGCAGGAGGATGCGGAACGCAGCCGGCTGGTGATCGAAGCCTCCAGCGTGGGGCATGACCTGAATTGCGGTAACGCCATGTTCTACAAGGATGATAAAACGGCGCGTGGCGTTCAGCGCGATGCCGATTCCGGCGGTCGGACGGCGGAACCCGGAGGCAACGTCGGACCTTTGGCGGCGACTTCGGACGCGCCGGCGGCTCCGGTCGAGATCGATGCGGCCGGATACCGGGGCACCGATGCGACGGTACCTCAGACCGCGTCGGAATCATACGGTACGGCGAAGGGCGCGGACGGCGCCATCGATGCGGCGACGAATGTGCGGCAACCGTATACGCATACGGCAGGAGCCGGCCAACTCGCTCCCGATGACGAACAGGAGGAGTTTGCCGACTCCGGATTCTGACGGTTGATGACGCGTTACCAGATGCGCACGCGCTGTTCGGGGTCCAGCCACATCGGATCGCCGGGCTTGACCTCGAACGCCGTGTAGAACAGATCCACGTTGCGGGCGATGCCGTTGGTGCGGAACTCGGCGGGGGAGTGCGGGTCGATCTGCAGATACTGTTCGGCCAGCTCGTCACGCTGCGTGGTGCGCCAGATCGAGGCGTAGCTCAGGAAGAAGCGCTGCAGTCCGGTGAATCCGTCCATCACCGGCGCCTGCGCCAACGCCTCGGCAATGGCTTCGGGCGAGCCGTCGTTCTCGCGTCCCGCGGCCTTGTCGAGTGCGGTGGCATAGGCCTTGAGCGCAATGCCGACGCCGCCCAGATCGCCGATGTTCTCGCCGATGGTCAGCGCGCCGTTGACGTGCGGTGCCTGGTCCGGATCATCGGCGTACTTCTCCTGCAGCTGGGTCGGCACGAAGGCGTTGTACTGCTCGATCAGCGCCTTCGTACGGGCTTCGAAGTTCGCACGGTCTTCGTCGGTCCACCAGTTGTTGAGCTTGCCGTCGCCGTCGTACTGGCTGCCCTGGTCGTCGAAGCCGTGGCCGATCTCATGGCCGATGACCGCGCCGATGCCGCCGTAGTTCGCGGCGTCCTCCGCCTCGGCATTGAAGAACGGCGGTTGCAGGATGGCCGCCGGGAACACAATGACGTTCATCGAAGGCTCGTAGTAGGCGTTCACGGTCTGCGGGTTCATCAGCCACTCGCCGCGGTCCACGGGCTTGCCGACCTTGGCGAACTGATAGCCGTACTCATACAGGCAGACGGCGCGCATGTTATCCACGATGCCGGCCTCGGACCTGATGTCGAGTGCCGTGTAATCGCGCCAATGGTCCGTGTAGCCGATCATCGGCGTGAACTTGGAGAGCTTCTCCAGGGCCTTGGCCTTGGTCTGCTCGCCCAGCCAGTCGCTGTGTTCGATCGAGACGCGATAGGCGCCGATCAGGTTGGATACCAGCTCCTGCATGCGCTGCTTGGAGCTTTCGGGGAAATGCCGGCGCACGTATTCCTTGCCGACCTCCTCGCCGCATGCGCGGTTGACCAGGGAAACCGCACGCTTCCAGCGGTCGCGCTGCTTCTTGGTGCCGGCCAGCGTCTTGCCGAAGAACTCGAACTGGGCCTCATCGAACTGCTTGCCCAGCAGGGATGCGAACCCGATCAGCAGATGCACGCGCGCCCACAGCTTGAGATCGTCCACATCGGCCTGATCCCAGAACTCATCGAGCCCGGTGAAGAAGCTCGGCTCGCATACGTTGACGTTGGCGAGCACGGTCCTCATATCCACCGGCTGCGCCGCGCTCGCGGGCGAGGCGTCATAGGACGCCTGCCAGGCGTCGGCCCAGGCCGCGATGTCGACATGGGAGAGCATGGCGCACAGCTGATCGAACGAGGTCATGTTGTAGGTTTTCTGCGGGTCGCGGACGGCCACGTTATCCCAATGATGCGCCGCGATGCGCGTCTCGACGTCCAGGAAGCGCTTCGCCATGGCGTCGGAGTCGGCGTGATGCTCGGCGTAGCCGGCCAGCCGCAGCAGCGTGGAGACCATATCGACGTAGGCCTGGCGGATCGGCTCGTAACGGTCCTCGCGGTAGTAGGCCTCGTCGGGCAAACCGATGCCGCCCTGCACCAGATGCAGGATATTGGTATCCGGATCCGCGGGGTCGCCATAGACGCCCATGCCGAACAGGTCGATCTCGTCGCGCGGGTTGAGCGAACCGAGCACGCGGACCAGCGACGCCTTGTCCTCGGCGCCGTCGATCAGGGCCAGGTCCTCGCGGATCGGGTCGATGCCCGCGGCCTCGATGGCGTCGGTGTCCAGGAACGAATGGTACAGAGCCTGGGATTTGGCGGCAGGACAGCCATCCTCGTCCTCGAGGATGTCGCGGATCTGCCGTTCGGCATCCTCGGCGAGTTTGTCGAACGCACCGTAGCGGGAGCGGTCGTCGGGCAGCCGGTACGTGTCGATCCACGGTCCGTTGACGTAACGGAACAGATCGTGGGAGGGTTTGATGACGGAGGAGAACGACGCCGGATCCAGTCCGGAAACCAATGCTGTAGTCATGGTCCCACACTATCCGTGCAAGATGACATTCCCGGCCGAGCGCAAGGGGTACGGGGGAGGAGTCATTCAGCTCATGGCATAGAAATTAGTCACGGTGTCTAACAGATACGACTACGATGGAAGAAAGAAGCGATGCAACGTGCCGCTTCACCAAGTCAAGGAGCATCCCATGTCGGATCAGAACGTCAACGGCCTCGATTCCAACGGCCAACAGCCCGGCAGCCAACCGGAGTATGGAGCATACGCGCCCAATGCGGGCAACCCCAACGCGGCCGGCGACGGGTACGGCGATAACAACCAGTACTACGCCCAGTACACCCAATACACCTACACCCAGGGCGGCGCCCCGAACGATGGCGGCCATCAGGGATACTCCGGCGGCCCCTACGGGCAGCCCGGCCCGGGCCATCCGGGCGATCCGTTCAAACTGTTCGAGCAGATGCTGCCGCAGCAGGCCAAGAACGCGGTGCGGGCCCTGTACGGGGTCATCGGCGTGGCCGCGGTCGTGCTCGGCCTGGCGCTGCTGCTGTGGCCCAGCCATACGTTGGTCATCGCGGCGGTGCTGCTCGGCATCTACTTCGTGGTCTCCGGCGTCATCCGCATCGTCTCGTCCATCGTGGAACTCGGCCTGCCGGCGGGCTGGCGCGTGCTGAACGTCTTCGTCGGCATCCTGCTGTCCATCGGCGGCGTGGTGGTGTTGAAGAACGCCGCCCTGTCCGGCACCACCATGCTGGTCATGATCACGCTGGTGGTCGGCATCGGCTGGATCATCGAGGGTGTCACCGCCCTGCTGGAATCCTGGAAGCTGCCGCAATCCGGCTGGTCGGTGCTGTACGCCATCGTCTCGGTGATCGCCGGCCTGATCGTCCTGTTCGCCCCGCTGAGCTCGGCCATGTGGCTGATGGTCTTCGGCGGCATCGCGCTGATCGTGATGGGCGTCGCCTCCATCGTGCGCGCCTTCAGCTTCGGCCGCACGCCGAAGAGCAAGTAAGCGGAACGAGGATGCCGATGGCGTCCATATGTTGGGCGCGCGAAGTAAGGTAGCAAGCATGATCGAACTGAAGACACCATCGGAAATCGAAGCGATGAAGCCCGCCGGCCGTTTCGTGGCCGGCATCCTGACCGACCTGAAGGCCATGACCAAGGTCGGCACCAATCTGCTGGAGATCGACGACTTCGTGCGTCGCCGCATCGAAAGCCGCAAGGGCGCGGAATCCTGCTACGTGGATTACGCCCCCGACTTCGGCACCGGTCCGTTCGCCCACTACATCTGCACCTCCGTCAACGACGCGGTGCTGCACGGCGTGCCGCACGACTACGCGCTGAAGGACGGCGACCTGCTGAGCCTCGACCTGGCGATCAGCGTGGACGGCTGGGTGGCCGACTCCGCCATCAGCTTCGTGGTCGGCGAGAAGAAGGACCCCGAGGACCTGCGCCTGATCAAGTGCACCGAGGAGGCGCTCGCCGCCGCCATCGACGCCGCGCAGTCCGGCAACCGCTTGGGTGATGTGTCCTGCGCCGTCGGCGATGTGGCCCGCTCCTACGGCTACCCGATCAACCTGGAGTTCGGCGGCCACGGCGTCGGCCACATCATGCACGGCGACCCGCATGTGCCCAACGACGGCAAGGCCCACCACGGCTACAAGCTGCGTCCGGGCCTGGTCATCGCCATCGAACCGTGGTTCCTCAAGACCACCGACGAGATCTACCAGGATCCCAAGGACGGCTGGACCCTCAAGTCCTCCGACGGCTCGCGCGGCGCGCACAGCGAGCACACGATCGCCATCACCGACAACGGCCCGATCATCCTGACCGCCCGCGACGAGTGACGGCTGCCGGGCGCCGCCGCATACGGCTGGGCGCTCGGAGGATGGCCATCTGTCAAGACAACCCGAGCCGGGGCGTGCTCACGTTTGTTACGATGAGCGCGCCCCGGCTTTCGTATACGCCGGCGTGGGGCATGACGGCAACCAGCCAAACGGTGTGATAACGGAACAGGAATCGGGTCCGTCGGCGGCAGGACGCCGTTTGCGGGCCGGATACAGTCGTGGAAAGGCGCACACATATGGCAACAGCACAACTCAACGTGGATTCGGCCAGCTTTACCCTGCCGGTGGTCAAGGCCACCTCGGGCCCGGACGGCATTGTGGTGTCGCGGTTGCGCAACGACGGCTGGGTCACGCTCGACCCGGGATTTCTGACCACGGCGCAGTGCGAGTCGAAGATCACGTTCATCGACGGGAACAATTCGATCCTGCGGTACCGCGGGTATCCGATCGAGCAGCTGTGCGAGCAGTCGGATTTCCTGGAGGTCGCGTGGCTGCTGGGGAAGGGGGAGCTGCCGAGCCGTGAGGAGTATGACCGGTTCTGCACGAAGATCAACCACCGGACGATGGTCGGTGAGGACTTCCGCACGTTCATGGGCTCGTTCCCGCGTTCCTCGCACCCGATGAGCGTGCTCGCCTCGGCGATCAACGCGCTGGCCACCTTCCACCCCGAGACCTGCACCATCGACGATCCCGAACAGCTGGATGAGGCCGCGGTCAATATCATGGCCAAGGCGCGCACGATCGTCAGCTATATCTTCCGGCGTCGGCATGACGAGCCGATGCTGTACCCGGATTATGCGCGCGGTTATGTGGACGATTTCCTGCGCATGTGTTTCGCCGTGCCGTATGAGCCGTTCGAATCCGATCCGCTGTATGTGCATGCGCTCGGCCGTCTGCTGATCATCCACGCGGATCATGAGCAGAACTGTTCGACATCGGTGGTGCGCATCGCCGGTTCCGCGCATGCGAACCTGTATTCGGCGGTGGCCGCCGGCATCAACGCGCTGTCCGGTCCGTTGCATGGCGGTGCGAACGAGGCGGTGCTGCGTCAGCTGGAGGCGATCCGCGATTCCGGCAAGACCGTCCGCGAGTTTGTGGAATGGGCCAAGGACAGCGGCCACCGTATCTCCGGTCTCGGGCATCGTGTCTACAAGTCGTACGATCCGCGCGCGGCGATTGCCCGCGGTTATCTGGAGAAGATCCTGGAGCGTGAGGATACGCTGGATCTGCCGGCTGGGGAGCGCGCGTTGTTCGAGATCGCGACCGAGCTGGAGGATATCGCCTCGCACGACGAGTATTTCGTCTCCCGGCACCTGTACCCGAACGTCGATTTCTACACCGGCCTGATCTATCGGGCGATCGGCTTCGATTCGGCGATGTTCACGACGTTGTTCGCGTTGGGGCGTATCCCGGGGTGGATCGCCCAGTACCGGGAGATGCTCGCCGATCCGAATACCAGGATCGGCCGCCCGCGTCAGGTGTATACCGGTCACGCACAACGCGACTATGTGCCGTTCGATCAGCGGTGAGCATCGGGTTACATCTTGACGACACGCCGGTGAACTTCGATTCCGCATCCGTTTTCCGCGCGGAAACCACGATATTCTGGTAGTGGAAACGGCTTTGAAGCCCTATTTCGACACGCCGAAGGAACCGTGGAATATCAACGGTTCCTCAGATTTTCGCGTCCTTCGATTTGCATGAACGGACGCATCGGGGTAAATTCATATCTCGCTGCTCAGCACGGCGGCCTCCTCTCCGAGAGATGAGGAAGTCTGCTGGTGCGGTGGTGGTTTGAGAACTCAAGAGCGTGTTTGTACTACTTTGTAGAGTCATTT
>LBJMJ02800__coassemble_603_pt1 | contig 43868 bp, 37 predicted proteins | sample LBJMJ02800__metabat2_low_PE_009 | metagenome-assembled genome bin LBJMJ02800
ATTCATGAAGATGGTAGGCTTTGAGCAGGTCTGTCGGGTCCAGGGGTTTTCCGCGGTCGTTCTGCGAGTCGAATAACTGGAATGCCTGACTGATGTCATGTGTCGTAATAACGTCAACACTACATCCCCGCAACATTTTCTGTAGAAAAGGCCGACGTTCCTGTTCCGGTATGGCTTGCTTACCATAATGGTAATTTTCCAGGATGTGATTTCGACTGATATCCAGTCGTCCGGAAGTAATGCTGAGATCTTTGGCCTTGCAGGCCGCTGACCGATTTGCTGACTCATTGCAAAGTAGATATAAAAGAACCAACGTAATAATACGTTGCTGGCCATCAACAATGTCGAATTCGTTCGGCTTGTCCGTAGCGGTTTCGTTATGCAGGATGATTGAGCCGATGCGGTATCGATTGTCCTGAAGCTGAACGTCATCGGACTGTGGGCTGCCTGATTGATTGGGGGCGTAGGACTTGATGTCTTCGATGAGTTCTCCGACATTTACCGTAGTCCAAACATATGGCCTCTGATAATCGGGGATATGGAGATCCATGTTCAGCAATTCCTCGACAGTGCAGGTATGTAGAGATGGAAAATCGCCCTCGGTCATATCCCTGATTATATTATGTATCGCGCAGTGAGGTAATGGAACATATGATCCTCGGCAGCAAAGTGTTGCGTGCGCCGGCGCCCGCCACCGATGAGCCCTATGGTGTAGGCTCGGAGCCATGATCGAGATTGAGGGTCTCTCCAAACGTTTCGGCGCGAAAACCGTGCTGGACCACGTCAGCTTCACCGCCGAGGACGGCAAAGTCACCGGTTTTCTCGGGCCGAATGGCGCCGGCAAGTCCACCACCATGCGTGCCGCGCTCGGCCTGATCGCCCCGGACTCCGGTCGCGCCCTCATCGATGGCCGGCCGTTCGCCGAGCATCGCGCCCCGCTGCGGACCGTCGGGGCGGTGTTGGACGCCAAATCCGCGCACAAGGGCCGTAGCGCCTACGCCCACCTGCTGAGCATCGCCCTCACCAACGGCATCCCGAAGCGCCGTGTGGACGAGGTCATGGACCTGACCGGCATCGCCGCCGTCAAAACCCGTAAGGCTGGAGCGTTCTCCCTGGGCATGAGCCAGCGCCTGTCCATCGCAGCCGCCCTGCTGGGCGACCCTCACAACCTGGTCCTCGACGAGCCGATCAATGGTCTGGATCCCGAAGGCGTCAAATGGGTGCGCGACCTGTGCCGCTACTACGCCGCGCAGGGCCGCGCCGTACTGTTGAGCTCGCATCTGATGAGCGAGGTGGCGCTCACCGCCGACAACCTGGTCATCATCGGCCAGGGGCGCATCCTGGAGACCACCACCGTGGCCGACTTCGTGGCCGAACACTCCACGCGTTCGCTGCGCGTCATCACGCCCGAGCCGGAGAAGCTCAAGGCCATCTTCGCCCATGCGCCCGAGGTCACGGTCACGCCGATCACGCGCGAAACCGGCGACCCGCAGGAGGGTGCGGCCTTCCGCATCACGGGCGCCGATCTGGGGGCCGCCGCCCGCGTCTTCGCCGCCGCGCAGCTGGTCACCTATCTGTTCGTGCAGGAGCACGCCTCGCTAGAGGAGGCCTATATGACGTTGACCCATTCGCGTGCCGAATACTTGGGTCGTGCGATGCCGGTAACGAGTGCATCATCGACGCCTCCTGTTGCCACGAATGTGTCAGAGTCCGAATTCGCGCAATCCAAGGAGGTGCAGCAATGAGCAGGGGAGCCCACGCCGCACATGCCGATCGTTCCGCCCGCACCGCGCCGAGTCTGACCTTCCTCAACGCCGTTCGCGCCGAGTTGTGCAAAGCGTTGAGTCTGAAGTCCACATACGTGCTGCTGATCATCAATGCGCTCCTGCTGCCGGCCGGTTCGGCGCTGCTGGCATGGGCCATGTCGTTCGTGATGTCCATCGACCCGCAGACCGGCGAGTTCCTGGACACCCCGCAGCCGGTGGCCGAGTCGTTCATGTGGTCCTCGGCGGCTGGATTCGTACCGACCTGTCTACTGGTGACCGGCATTTTCGGTGTGATGGCGGTGAGCGTCGAATATTCGTCGTCCACCATTCAGTCGTCGCTGGTGGCGAACCCGCGGCGCGTGATGTTCCTGAACGCTAAGACGCTGGTGACGGCCGCACTCGCATTCCTGTCTTCGCTGGCCGGTCTGCTGCTGGCCTGGGGTGTGGCTTACGCGCTGCTGTCGCCGGGCGGGTTGACTCCGCTGACTGACAATGAGCGTGCGTTGCCGTGTGTGAGTATTCTGGGCGGCGCGCTGCTGCTGACCGCAATGACGGTGCTCGCCGCTGGTCTGGGCGGTGTCTGTCGTTCGACGATGGGCGGCGTGTTCGCGCTGGTCGGTCTGCTGATCATTGCCCCGTCCGCGCTGTCGATGGCCTCTCTGGCCGGCGACCGGTTTGCGTGGCTGCAGTCGGTGGCGCGTTGCCTGCCCGATCAGGCCGCGTCGAATGTTCTGACGGCGGGCGTCGATGTGGTGGTGTCGTCGTCTTCGACGAACGTGAGCATCGACGTCGGCTCGGCGGATGCCATTGCGGAGACGACGGTTGCCGCGACCCCCGAAACAAGCGGCCTGTTCGAGCCGACCTGGTGGCAGAGCGGACTGATTCTGCTGGCGTGGGTGGTTGTGGCGTATGCGATCGGCGCGATCGTGGTCCGCCGCTCCGATGTCAAGTGAGACCGGTAACCCACGTGTCACGCCGCGCTCATATAGTTGAGGCCATGCCAACATTCACACGTGAAGAGATCATGCATTTGGGCGATCTGGCCCGAATCGCGCTGACCGATGAGGAGATCACCCGCCTGCAGGGCGAGCTCAACGTCATCGCCGACGCCATCAACAAGGTGCAGGAGGTCGCCGGAGACGACGTGCCGCCGACCGCCAACCCGGTGCCGCTTGAGGCGTATCTGCGCCCGGACGTGGCCGAGACTCCGCTGACGCAGGAGGAGGCCGTCTCCGGCGCTTCGGTGTCCGAGAGCGGCATGTTCGTGGCGCCGCGCATTCTGGGGGAGGAGTGAGATGACCGACGAGCTGGTGAAGCTGTCCGCGGCGCAGATGGCCGCGAAGATCAAGTCCGGCGAGGTGTCCAGCCGTGAGCTGGTCGAGGCCCACCTGAAGGTGATCGAAGCCGCCGAACCGAGCATCCAGGCGTTCCTGCAGGTGTCCGCCGACGAGGCGCGCGCCCAGGCCGACGCGTTCGACGAGAGGACCGCCAAAGGTCAGACCGAGGGTCTGCCCGAGCTGGCCGGCGTGCCGATCGCGATCAAGGACATGATCGTGACCAAGGGCATCGTGACCACGGCCGCCTCGAAGATCCTCGAAGGCTGGGTACCGCCGTACGACGCCACCGTCATCGAGAAGCTCAAGGCCGCGGGCATGCCGCTGCTGGGCAAGACGAACCTGGACGAGTTCGCGCAGGGCTCCTCCACCGAGCATTCCGCGTTCGGCCCGACCCACAACCCGTGGGACACCGACCGCGTGCCGGGCGGCTCCGGCGGCGGCTCGGCCTCCGCGGTGTCCGCCTTCGAGGCGCCGCTGGCCCTGGGCACTGACACCGGCGGCTCGATTCGCCAGCCGGGCGCCCTGACCGGCACGGTCGGCGTCAAGCCGACCTACGGCGGCGTGAGCCGTTTCGGCGCGATCGCGATGGCGAGCTCGCTGGATCAGATCGGCCCGGTGAGCCGCACGGTGCTGGATTCCGCGTTGCTGCAGGAGATCATCGGCGGCCATGACCGCCGCGATTCCACCTCGATCCCGGCCCCGGTGCGCCCGATGGCCGCCGCCGCCCGCGAAGGCATGAAGCGCGACCTGAAGGGCATGCGCATCGGCCTGGTCAAGGAACTGGGCGGCGAGGGCTTCCAGCCGGGCGTGCAGGCCCGCTTCAACGAGTCCGTCAAGCTGCTGGAGGAGATGGGCGCCGAGATCGTGGAGGTCTCCTGCCCGCACTTCCCGTATTCGCTGGGCGCGTACTACATCATCATGCCCTCCGAGGTCAGCTCCAACCTGGCCCGCTACGACGGCATGCGCTACGGCCTGCGTGTCATGCCGCCGGCCGACGTGCCGCAGACCGCCGCCAACATGATGGCCTACACCCGTGAGGCCGGCTTCGGCGACGAGGTCAAACGCCGCATCATCCTGGGCACCTACGCGCTGTCCGCCGGCTACTACGACGCCTGGTACGGCTCCGCGCAGAAGGTGCGCACGCTGATCATCCAGGACTTCAACAAGGCGTTCGAGCAGGCCGACGTGCTGATCTCCCCGACTAGCCCCTCCACCGCGTTCAAGTTCGGCGAGAAGATGGACGACCCGCTGGCCATGTACATGAACGACATCGCCACGATTCCGGCGAACCTGGCCGGCACCCCGGCCATGAGCATCCCGTCCGGCCTGTCCGACGACGGCCTGCCCGCCGGCATCCAGTTCATCGCCCCGCAGCAGCGCGACGAGGTCATGTACAAGCCGGCCGCCGCCCTGGAGGCCGCGCTCAACGAACAGTGGGGTGGCCCGATCTGGCAGTCCCTGAAGACCCCGTGGCTCGACGGCCTGAACAAGTGAAGCATCGGAGGAGCAAGACATTATGGCTGAAAAACTGATGAAGTACGCCGATGCCGTCAAGCAGTTCGACCCGGTCATCGGCCTGGAGACGCACGTTGAGCTGAGCACGAACACCAAGCTGTTCTGCCCGGCGCATGTGGAGTTCGGCGGCGATCCGAACACGCAGCTGACCCCGGTTTCGCTGGGTCTGCCCGGCTCGCTGCCGGTGCTCAACGAGGCGGCCGTGGACTACGCGATCAAGCTGGGCCTGGCCCTGCACTGCGAGATCGCCGAGTGGAGCCAGTTCTCCCGCAAGAACTACTTCTACCCGGACATGCCGCGCAACTACCAGATCTCCCAGTACGACAAGCCGACCAACGGCAACGGCTACCTGGACGTGGAGCTGGATGACGGCACGATCTTCCGCGTGCCGATCGAACGCGCCCACATCGAGGACGACGCCGGCAAGAACACGCACGTCGGCGGCGCCGACGGGCGCATCGAGGGCGCGGACCACTCGCTGGTCGACTACAACCGCGCCGGCGTGCCGCTGATCGAGATCGTCACCAAGCCGATCGAGGGCGTGGGCGACCGCGGCCCGGAGATCGCCGGTGCCTACATGCGTACACTGCGCGACATCGTGCGCGCGCTGAACATCTCGCACGCCCGCATGGAGCAGGGCAACATGCGCGCCGACGTGAACGTGTCGCTGCGCCGCAACCCGACCGACCCGTTCGGCACCCGCTCCGAAACCAAGAACGTGAACTCGTTCCGCGGCATCGAGAAGACCATCCAGTACGAGATCCGCCGCCAGGCCGCCATCCTGAACGACGGCGGCGAGGTGCTGCAGGAGACCCGCCATTGGGACGAGGCCTCGCAGACCACCGCCGGCGGGCGCGTCAAGTCCGACGCGGACGACTACCGCTACTTCCCGGACCCGGATCTGGTGATGCTGCACATCACCAAGGAGCATATCGAGCGTTTGGCCGCGCAGATGCCGGAGATGCCGCGCGAACGCCGCAACCGCCTGCAGGGCGAGTGGGGCTTCTCCGACCTGGAGATGCGCGACGTGGTCAATGCCGACGCCCTCGACCTGATCGAGGCCACCGTGGCCGCCGGCGCCAGTGCGGCCGGTGCCAAGAAGTGGTGGCTGGGCGAGCTCTCCCGTGAAGCGAACGCCAAGGGCGTCTCGCTGGAGGAGCTGCCGGTGACCCCGGCCGATGTGGCTGAGGTCGAGAAGCTCATCGCCGACGGCAAGCTCAACGACAAGCTGGCCAAGCAGACCGTCTCCGGCGTGCTCGCCGGCGAGGGCACCCCCGCCGAGGTCGTGGCCAAGCACGGCTACCAGGTCGTCTCCGACGACGGCGCGCTCGTGGCCGCCGTTCAGGAAGCCATGGACGCCAACCCTGATGTGGTCGAGAAGCTCAAGGCCGGCAACATGAAGCCGATGGGCGCCATCATCGGCGCGGTCATGCGGGCCACCAAGGGCCAGGCCGACGCCAAGGCGGTCAACAAGATCGTGATGGAGAGGCTTCACGCCTAGTGCACAATGCTTTCAGCGAATCTTGAGATGGGTACAATACCGTCGAGAGGTAGAGTGAAAGCGAATGACCAAGGGGTGTATGTCATGGAACAGAACGCCGAACCTCCGTTGACTGATGCCGACGCGGTCTCCCGCGAACTTCCGGCGCGGATCGTCATCCCCCCGATCAGGGGCGAGATGGTGCATCTGCGCCCGGCGGCCGTGGAGGATCTGCCGCGCATGGACGAACTGGGCGCCTACTGCGGCGCCTCCCGCATCACCGGCAAGGACATGCAGGCCGAACGCGCCGTGGTCCACGCCTGGGTCCGCCGCTCGGTGGCCTGGGCGGAAGGCCGCAGCGAAACCGGTGTGGACGATCCCGAATCGCGCCGCACCATCGCCTGGTCGATCCTGACCGACGCGGACCATGACGACGACGGCACAGTCGACGCGGCCGAAACCGGCAACGTCATCGGCATGATCTTCCTGATCGACATCGACGGCTGGGCGCGCTCCGCACGCATCCAGATCGTGCTCGGCAAGGACTATCGCGGTCGCGGCTATTCGCGCGACGCCATGCCCCGCGTCATGACCTTCGGGTTCGCCCCGGAACCGGCCGGACTGGGCATGCACCGCATCTGGGTCGGCGTGCCGGAGAAGAACACGCGGTCGATCTCCGTGTACCAGTCGCTTGGGTTCATGCCATCCGGCACCTCGCGCGACGCGTTGTGGGACGCGGAGAACAACAAGTACCAGGACCTGATTGTCATGGACACTCTGGCCGACGAATACGATCCGATCGCCTCCCTCGACGCCTTCGGCATGCATGTGCTGGAGGACAACCCCGGCGTCAAGGAGGCGCTGAGCATGCGCGAGCACTCGGTGTCCATCCGCAAGCGCAACGCCGAGGAACAACAGACGCGGCCGGTCATCCCGGAGGAGGCCAAGGCCCCGATGCCGCAGCCGGGCGACGAACCGGGCGAATCGCAGCGGCAGGAGCACGTCCCGCCGGAACAGCCCGAACCCCGCGCCGTTCAACGCTTCCGCGAGCCGGAGTCCGGCGACGTGCGCGAATCGTCCGACGGCGAGGAAAGCAGCTGGCCGTACGGCTCGTCCGAACGCAAATCGTCGAAGACCGCCTGGTGGCGCAACCTGGGGCGTGGCCGCAAACGCGATATGGAAGGTAAGTGATGAGCGCCGAGGATCTCGACAACTACGAAACCGACGCCGAACTCGCCCTGTACAAGGAATACCGCGACGTCATCAAACTGTTCACCTACGTGGTGGAGACGGAACGGCGCTTCTACCTGGCGAACAAGGTGGATTTCAACGTGCGTTCGGCCGGGCAGGACGTGTACTTCGACGTGCAGCTGACCGACGCATGGGTGTGGGACGTGTACCGGTCCTCCCGGTTCGCCAAGAGCGTGCGTATCGTGACGTTCAAGGATGTGAACGTGGAGGAGGTCCAGAAATCCGACATCGACATCCCCGACGGCATCTGATGTCACACGGAACCGGTCGTCCGGCATCGGGTTCGGGTCGATGAGCGGTGACGAACGGAACGTATCCGACGGGTCGATTCCAACAGACGGATCGGCCCGTTTCCTGTATTCCCGTGGAGGCACATCCGCGGGACGAATGGATGCCAATCCTTGCCGCAATCGTGAGGATTTGGCGATACCCCATGCGGGGTACCGCCTTTTCGGGTAAACTATGCGTGATTTACCGTAATGCAAGGAGAACGGAACGTGACGCAGAAGCAAACCGTGGTGATCATCGGCGGCGGCCCCGCCGGTCTGACCGCCGCATGGGAATTGATGAAGGACGGCGGCGCGGACGCGTACGACGTGACCGTGCTGGAGGCGACCCGCGAGTTCGGCGGCATCTCGCGCACGGTGAAGCACAACGGCAACCGGATGGACATCGGCGGCCACCGGTTCTTCTCGAAGGACGACCGCATCATGCAGTGGTGGCGCGACACCCTGCCGCTGCAGGGCGCGCCCAGCTACGACGACAGGAAGCTCGGCCGCCATCACGACCTGGAGCCGGGCGGACCGGACCCGGAGACCTGCGACGAGGTGATGCTCAAGCGGCACCGCGTGTCCCGCATCTACTGGAACCGGCATTTCTTCGACTACCCGATCAGCCTGAGCCCGAACACGCTCAAGGCCATGGGCCCCAAGCTGACGCTGGAGGCCGGGTTCTCGTACCTGAAGTCGATGGTGCACAAGCTGCCCGAGGACAATCTGGAGAACTTCTACATCAACCGTTTCGGGCGCAAGCTGTACTCGATGTTCTTCGAGGGCTACACCGAGAAGCTGTGGGGGCGGCACCCCTCGCAGATCTCGGCCGACTGGGGCGCGCAGCGCGTCAAGGGCCTGAGCATCACCGAGGTGCTGAAGAACGCGTTCCTCAAACTGCTGCCGAAGAAGCAGGACGCCTCCAAGGTGGAGACCAGCCTGATCGAGGAGTTCTGGTACCCCAAGTACGGGCCCGGCCAGCTGTGGGAGACCGTGGAGCGCAACTGCGAGCGTGCCGGCGTGCGTGTGATCACCGACGCGAACGTGGTCCAGGTGTGCCAGGAGGGCGGCCGCATCGAATCCGTGGTGTATGAGGATTGCGAAGGCAACCGCACCGAGCTGAAGGCCGACCAGTTCATCTCCTCCATGCCGGTGAAGGACCTGGTCAACGCCCTGGGCGCGGGTGAGGGCGCCGCGCAGGTGCCCGCCGATATGAGCGAGATCGCCAACGGCCTGCCGTACCGCGACTTCGTGACCGTGGGCCTGCTGGTCAAGCACCTGAAGCTGCGCAACACCACCGACATCCCCACGCTGGGCAATCCGCCGATCGTGCCGGACTGCTGGATCTACGTGCAGGATCCGGGCTACAAGGTCGGCCGTCTGCAGATCTTCAACAACTGGAGCCCCTACCTGGTCAAGGATGTGGACGACACGGTGTGGATCGGCCTGGAATACTTCTGCGAGGAGGGCGACGCGTTCTGGTCGATGAGCGACGAGGAGGCGCGCGACTTCGCCATCCAGGAGCTCACCCGCATGCGCGTGATCAACGGGCCGCAGGACGTCATCGATTCGCATCGCGAGCGCGTGAAGAAGGCGTATCCGGCGTACTTCGATACCTACAGCCGCATGGACGAGCTGGTGGAGTACCTGGATTCGTTCGGCAACCTGTACTGCGTGGGCCGCAACGGCCAGCACCGGTACAACAACATGGACCATTCCATGGCCACGGCCATGGAGGCGGTCGGCAACATCAAAACCGGCAAGACGTCCAAGAAGAACGTGTGGAGCGTCAACACCGAGCAGTCCTACCACGAAAGCAAGTAACCGGGCTGTCGGCCGGTTTGATTCCGGCATGACGTCTCGTGCACAAGGTCCTTCTGGTGCAGTGGCATCCCGCCCTGCAACGGAAGGACCTTTTTCATGTGCAGTTGTGGCCTTTCCGGTGCACAAGAATCGTGGTTTTGCGGTTGGTCGGCATGGCGTAGTATGGTGAACAACGTCCGTTAGCATTGCTCGCCATGCCGGACATTCCATCGCGGGTCTTCCGCAATCCTGTCACCAGCCGTAGCCGGTTGTATCGCATGACGGTTACGGCAAAGGAAAGGTACCAACAGTGGCCAATAGCCAAAATCTTGAAGAGATGAAGCTGCCTGAGCTCAAGGAGCTCGCCAAGCAGATGGGTCTTCGTGGCACGTCGACGATGCGTAAGCCGGAATTGCTCGCCACCCTGCAGGCCGCGCGTAACGGGGGAGAGGCCCCGGAAGGTGTAACGGTCCGCGCGCCGAAGAATACTGAGCCTCGCCGTACGCGCACGGCCGAGCAAACCCCGGCGGACGAGCCCGCCGCCCCCCAGGCGGCCGCGGCACCCGAGCAGCCCGCCGCCTCCGCCGCGCAGCCGGCGGAGCAGGCCGAACGCAGGCCGCGTCGCGCCGCCCATGAGCGTCAGTCCACCGACGAATTCGCCTCCACCCTGCTCGACGAGCTGGATCTGGGCGCCAAGCCGGAATCCCGCGAACACCGTCACCAGGATGAGGTCGATGACTCCGGGCAGCCGATGCGCCGTCGCCGCCGCGGCGAGCGCGACCAGAAGCATGCCCCCGCCGACCGTCAGCGTGCGTCCGAACCGGATCACGAGCTGGACGACATCCTCGCCGCTCTGCCCGACCAGAAGCATGAGGACGAGGGCGCGGACCATGAGTTCTCCCGCCGCAACCGCAACCGCGGCGACCGGAACAACAACGCCGCGGGCAATGATCGCCGCCAGCGCCGCATGCGCGGCCGTGACCGCGAGAACACCGAGGATCGCGAGGAGCAGCAGCGTCCGCAGGAGGAGCTGGTGCCGGTCGCGGGCATTGTGGACGTATTGGACTCCTACGCGTTCGTGCGCACCTCCGGCTACCTGCCGGGACCGAACGACGTGTACGTGTCGATGGGGCAGGTCAAGAAGTACGGCCTGCGCAAGGGCGACGCCGTGCACGGCACGATCCGCCCGCCGCGTGAGGGGGAGCGCCGCAACCAGCGTCAGAAGTTCGTGCCGCTGCAGGCGATCGACTCGATCAACGGCATGAGCGTGGAGGAGGCGGCCAACCGCCCGCAGTTCGCCAAGCTCACCCCGCTGTATCCGCAGGAGCGGCTGAAGCAGGAGACCACGCCGAATAAGCTCACCGGTCGTCTGATCGACATCGTGGCCCCGATCGGCAAGGGCCAGCGCGGCCTGATCGTCTCCCCGCCGAAGGCCGGCAAGACCATCACGTTGCAGAACATCGCCAACGCGATCACCACCAACAACCCCGAGGTGCATCTGATGGTGGTGCTGGTGGACGAGCGCCCCGAAGAGGTCACCGACATGGAGCGCACGGTGCAGGGCGAGGTCATCTCCTCCACTTTCGACCGTCCGGCCTCCGACCACACGACCGTGGCCGAACTGGCGATCGAGCGCGCCAAGCGCCTGGTCGAGCTCGGCCAGGACGTGGTGGTGCTGCTGGACTCCATGACCCGTCTGGCCCGCGCCTACAACATCGCCGCCCCGGCCTCCGGCCGCATCCTGTCCGGCGGTGTGGACGCGCAGGCGCTGTACCCGCCGAAGAAGTTCTTCGGCGCGGCCCGCAACATCGAGAACGGCGGCTCGCTGACCATCATCTCGTCCGCGCTGGTGGAGACCGGCTCGAAGATGGACGAGGTGATCTTCGAGGAGTTCAAGGGCACCGGCAACATGGAGCTCAAGCTCAGTCGCGAACTGGCCGACAAGCGCCTGTTCCCGGCCATCGACGTGAACTCGTCCGGCACCCGCCGCGAGGAGCTCATCACCCCGCCCGACGAGCTGCCGGTCATCTACCGTCTGCGCCGCCTGCTGGGCGGTCTGGAACCGGAACAGGCCTATCAGACGCTCGTGCCGAGGCTCAAGAAGACGCCGACCAACCGCGACTTCCTGGCCGCCATCGTTCAGCAGAGCAACTCCAGCGCCGTCAACGGCAACTGAGCCGCAGCAGGACACTGGCACTGAACGCATCAACCGCCGTGGTACGCAACGCGCCACGGCGGTTTCTCATAACCGCGTACCACCACGACGTGGTACGTAACGGGTCTCATCCCGCATGTGGGGTTCCGTACCGTACCACATGGATGTGGCATGAACAGGAACGGCGGAATACAGCCAATCCTTAATCCGGCGGAGGGGCGTGGTACGGTACGGAGCCTCTCTAAGGGGCGTATGTGCATTGCGTACCACTATGTGATGGAACATGGTCACTTCCAACCCTAGACAGGTGTTGCACTTCTATCTAGAACCTATCTAGAACCCGGGGTGCTGTCCACCGCCCGCGGGATGCGCTAGGCTGACGGGTATGAGCGATAACGAACAGAGTGATTGGCGCAATTCCATAATCGATGCCGCCGAGGCGCGGGAACATCCCGAGACGGCCGAGGCCGTGCAGGCCATCGAGCGGCTGCGTGGGTCGATCGACAACGTGGACACGGCCATCGTCATGCTGCTGGCCGAACGGTTCAAATACACGGCCCGGATAGGCCAATGGAAGGCCCGGGCCGGGTTCGCCCCCGCCGACAACGAACGGGAACACAGCCAGATCGCACGCTTGCGCACGCTCGCGGAGCAGGCCGGATTGGACCCGGACATCGCCGAGTCCTACCACACCTTCGTGGTGAGCGAATCCAAGACCCGCCATGAACGCATCGCCGCCCAGTCGTAGTACGTCTCGTATCGGTCCGACACGCCCGACTTCTGCGGACTCTGATACTTCTGTGACCGTGACACAAGTTCAGAACCTTGATATTCCGCCGTTTTGTAACTTGGATCAGGGTCACGATGGATCAGAGTCCGCACAGGCCGGGCGTGTTGGGGAAGGAATGCCGAAATAACACAGGGGGCGTCCGATATCCATCGGACGCCCCCCGAGCGGAAATAGAGCCTTGGATCAGGCCTTCGGCTTCTTGGCCGGCGGCTCGCCCAGCTCGCTGGCGGTCACCGCAACGGTCGCATCCGCCTCGCCCTCGCCCGCGGCGGCTTCGACCACGGTCAGCGGACCGGTCACACGGCCGGCCTCGGCGATGTCGCTGAGCGTGCTGGTGATCGCCTCCACGGCGTCGGTCGGCGCGGCCAGCGTGGCGGAGAGGATCGGGGTCTTCATCGAGACCTTGGCCTGCGACTTCAAGCCACGCAGCTCGGCCAGGGCCTTGCCGGCCCAGTCGAGCACGTCGGCGGACACCGAACCGGCGGCCGCCTCGTACACGGCCGCATCCGGCCAGGCGGCGCGGTGCACGGAGCCCTCACCCTCATGCATCCAGCTGAACACCTCTTCGGTGGCGTACGGCAGGTACGGGGCCAGCAGACGCGCGAACGCATCCAGTCCCAGGCCCAGCGTGGTGCGCGCGGAGAGCACGGCGGCCTCGCTCGGCGTCACGCCGGTCGAATCGGCGGTGCCGTAGGCGCGGTTCTTCACCAGCTCGATGTAGTCGTCGCAGAACTGCCAGAAGAAGGTCTCGATGGCCTCCAGCGCCTTGGAATGCTCGTACGCCTCCAGCGACTCGGTGGCCTCGCGCACCACGCGGGCCATGGCGGCCATGGCGGCACGGTCCAGCGGCTCGGTCACGTCGGCCGGATTCCACGCGGCGGTGGCGGCGGCGCCCACATGATGGTTCTCGTCCTCGCGGCCGATGGCCAGCGCGAACTTGGTGGCGTTGAGCAGCTTGATGGCCAGGCGGCGGCCGATCTTCATCTGGCCCTCGTCATAGGTGGCGTCCAGGCCCAGGCGGGCGGCGGCGGCCCAGTAGCGCACCGCGTCGGCGCCGTACTTGTCGATCGGCTCGTTCGGCACCACCACGTTGCCCTTGGACTTCGACATCTTCTTGTGATCCGGGTCCAGGATCCAGCCCGAGAGCGCGGCGTGCGCCCACGGCAGGCACTTGTTCTCCAGATGTGCGCGGTCCACGGTGGAGAACAACCAGGTGCGGATGATGTCCTGGCCCTGCGGGCGCAGATCCATCGGGAACGTGGCGTTGAAGATCGCCTGATTCTCCTCGCCCGGCTCCTCCCAGCGGGTCACGATCTGCGGGGTCAGCGACGAGGTGGCCCAGGTGTCCATGATGTCCGGCTCGGCCGTGAACCCGCCCGGCACGTCGCGCTGCGACTCGTCGTAGCCTTCCGGCACGTCGGTGGTCGGGTCGATCGGGAGCACGTCCTCGCTCGGCGTGATCGGATGCTCGTAATCCGCGGTGCCGTCGGCCTTGACCGGGTACCACAGCGGGAACGGCACGCCGAAGAAGCGCTGGCGGGAGATCAGCCAGTCGCCGTTGAGGCCATTGACCCAGTTCTCATAGCGCACGCGCATGAAATCCGGGTGGAAGTTGAGCTCACGGCCGCGCTCGATCAGCTCGGCGTTCAGCTGCTGGTCGGTGCCGCCGTTCTTCAGATACCACTGGCGGGAGGTCACGATCTCCAGCGGCTTGTCGCCCTTCTCGTAGAAGTTCGTCATACGCTTGGTCGGCGTCGGCTCGCCGTCCAGGTCGCCGGACTCGCGCAGCGCGTCCACGATCGCCTTGCGTGCGGAGAACGTGGTCTTGCCGGCGATTCTCTGGAACAGCTCGTGTCCGGCCTCGTCCTCGATCCAGTCCGGGGTGTCCATGATGATGCGGCCGTTGCGCTGGATGATCGACCGCAGCGGCAGGTTCAGGTCACGCCACCACTCCACGTCGGTCACGTCGCCGAACGTACAGCACATGGCGATGCCGGCGCCCTTGTCCATCTCGGCGGCCTTGTGCGCCAGGATCGGCACCTTGACCTTGAACAGCGGCGAATACACGCACTGGCCGAAATACGGCTGGTAGCGCTCGTCCTCCGGGTTGGCGATCAGCGAGGTGCAGGCCGCCAGCAGCTCGGGGCGGGTGGTCTCGATGTAGATCGGGGTGCCGTCCTCGAAACGGAACGCCACCTTATGGTAGAAGCCCGGGTACTCGCGCGACTCGAGCTCGGCCTGGGCCACGGCGGTCTGGAACGTCACGTCCCACAGGCCCGGCGCCTCCTTCTGGTAGGCCTCGCCGCGCTTCAGGTTGCGCAGGAACGCCTTCTGCGCCACGCGCCGCGGATGCTCGCCGATGGTGTGGTAGGTCTGCGACCAGTCGATCGACAGGCCCAGCTTGCGCCATAGCGCCTCGAACAGCTTCTCGTCCTGCGCGGTGAGCTTCTCGCACAGCTCGATGAAGTTTTGGCGGCTGATCGGCACCTGGTCCTTGGCGTCGATCTTCTTGCCGTCGGTGCCCTCGAACGGCGGCTTGAAATCCGGATCGTACTTCAGCGAGGTGTCCACGCGCACGCCGTAGTAGTTCTGCACACGGCGCTCGGTGGGCAGGCCGTTGTCGTCCCAACCCATCGGATAGAACACGTCGTAGCCGCGCATGCGCTTGAACCGGGCGATCACGTCGGTGTGCGTGTAGGAGAACACATGCCCCACATGCAGCGAACCGGAGACGGTGGGCGGCGGGGTGTCGATCGAATAGACGGCCTTGCGGTCGCGGGTGCCCTGGAACTTGTACGTGCCGTTGCCGTCCCAGACGCCGCGCCACTTGTCCTCAAGACCGTCGACGCCCACCCGGTCGGGCAGCGGCGTCAGATGCGCATTGATGATGGTGTTGTGGCTCTCTGTCATACACGACAGTCTAGAAATCCGTTACGACAGCGCGATATCGGACAATGGCAGCCACCGGTCCACCATATTCGTGGCGTAGCCGCTCAACCGGGGCTGGGCCGCCACGAACGTCCGGCAGGAGTACAACCAATCGCTGGCCGCATCCTGGCTGACCGTGCGGGCGAACGCGCGCAGGCCGTCCTGATACTCCTCATCGTTGGGGGCCGCCATGGCCGCCTTGTACTGGTCCTGCGCCTGCGAATCGGTGTACTGCGAGAGCGATTGCGGGTCGGCGTACTGCGCCGCGGAATCGTCCCCGTCCTCGGTCCGCAGCGTCAGGTCGAACTGGCGCGAGTCGATGCGCACCTGGTAGTCGTTCTCGGCCAGCGCCTCCACGTTGACCGGCACACCCCCCTGCTCGATCTGCGAGGCGATGGTGGTGGCCAGCGTCGCGTACTCCTGCTGGACGACGAACCGGAGCCCCCCGCCGTAGTACGAAGTGCCGAAATACGAGGCCAGGGCGGCACCCTGGTCCGTGTCGTGCGGGAACAGGCCGGTCAGATCCTCGTACCCCGGGTCGAGCGGGCCGATCGGCCCGCCGAGCTCCCGGGAGGCATCGGCCTGCGATTGGGCGATGACGGCGGTGTCGACCAGATACCGTATGGCCTGCCGCATCTGCGAATCGGACAAGATGGAATCGGCGTCGTTGTTGAACACCAGCGTGGTCTTGTTCAGGCTCTCCCCGGTGGCGACCATCAGCGTGGGGTCCTCGCTCAGCGATTGGGCCGTGGCCGCGCTCAGCGGCAGCGCCATGTCGATCTCGCCGTTGCGCAGCGCCTCCACCATCGAGGATTCGTCGGCGAAATACCGGAGGGTGATCTGCGAGGAGGCCGGGGCCTGCCCCCAGTAGGAGTCGTTGCCGCGCAGCGCGATGGACACGCTCTGGCGGAACTCGGAGACGGTGAACGGCCCGGAGCCCAAGGCCTGGCGCGCGTAATCGATGGAGGCGTCCTCATCGTAGACGATGCCGGCGCGTCCGGCCAGGGTCCGGGGCAGCGTCGGATCGGGGGAGGACAGCGTGATGGTGACGGTGTCCTTGTCCGGATTGGCGACCTCGGCGAGATGGTCGAGCGCCTCGGAGCCGACGTACTGCTGCTGCACGGCCTGCTGGAGGGACCAGACCACGTCGGAGGAGTCGAGCGCATGGCCGTTGGAGAACCGCAGCCCGGATTGCAGCGTGAAGGTGTAGCTCAGGCCATCCTCGGAGACCTCCCACTGCTTGGCCAGACCGGCGGCCAGGGAATTGTCCTGGCCGCGGGAGACGAGCGTCTCGTACACGTTGCCGAGCAGCGCCTGCTCGATGGCGGGGTCGTCGTCGGTACGGATGTCGATCGAAGACGGTGCATCCGGAATGCCGATGGTGACGGCCGTGTCGGACTGGATCGAGCTGACGGGAATGACACGGCTGCCCTTGAGCAGCGTCCAGCCCGCCCACAGCAGCATGCACAGCGAGGCGGCGACCGCCACGAACAAGGCCCAACGTTTCCACGCATCGTTCCTCTGAGTACGCATGGTACCGAGTGTAGCCGCTGCGTCTGAATAACGGCTGTCAATGAGCGGAAGGACAGGTGTCGTTCAGGGGGCACGCCCCGCAGTCGGGTTTGCGCGCGTGGCAGGTGGCGCGCCCGTGCAGGATCAGCCGGTGTGACAGATCCGTCCACTCCTCGGGCGGGAAGCACGCGGTGATCTCCCGTTCGATGCGCACCGGGTCGGGTGCGGGATCGTTCCAATCGTCGCGCCAGCGCAGTCGGCCCGTCACACGGATCACATGCGTATCCACGGGGAACCCGGGCACGTCGAACGCGTTGCCGAGCACCACGTTGGCGGTTTTGCGTCCCACACCGGGCAGGGTGACCAGCTCCTCCATGGTGTCGGGCACCCGGCCGGCGAACCGGGATTCAATCTGGGCGGACAGGGCGATGATGTTGCGCGTCTTGGCATGGTAGAAGCCGATGGGGCGGATGATGTCCTCCACACGCTGCGGGTCGGCCGCGGCCAGCGCCTCGGGCGTCGGGTAGGCGGCGAACAGCGCGGGGGTGACCGTGTTCACGCGCTTGTCGGTGGTCTGGGCGCTCAGCACGGTGGCCACCAGCAGCTGGAACGGGGAATCGAAATCCAGCGCGCACGCCGGCTCGGGAATGACACGGCAGAGGATCGCGTATTCGTCATGCATGCGCCGCAACCGGGCGCGTTTGGATTCGCGCGGCATGCTCACTCATCCCCCAGGGCGTCCTCGGGCGGGTCGAACCGGTAACCCACGTTGCGCACGGTGCCGATCACATGCTCGTATTCGCCGCCGAGCTTGGCGCGCAACCGCCGGATATGCACGTCCACGGTGCGGGTGCCGCCGTAATAGTCGTACCCCCACACCTCCTGCAGGAGCTGGGCGCGGGTGAAGACATGACCGGGGTGCTGCATGAGGTATTTGAGCAGCTCGAACTCCTTGTAGGCCAGATCGATCGGCTGGCCGTGCAGGCTGGCCGTATAGCCGTTGACGTCCATCACCAGATCGCCGCAACGCAGCAGGCCGTCCTGCTCATCGGTCATGGCCGGCGCCTCAAGCTCCTGTGCGGCGTTGGCGCGCACCGGCTGGCGCTCGCCGGCCACCCGCAGCCGCCCCTCGACCTCGGCGGGCGAGGCGGACGCCAGCACCATGTCGGTGATCCCCCATTCGGCGGTGACCACGGGGAATCCGCCGTCGGTCAGGATCAGGATGATCGGTATGGCCAGCCCCGAGGCGTGCATCATCAGGCACACGGTTTTGGCGGTGGCCAGGTCGTCGCGGGCATCGACGAACAGGATGGTGTCCTCGGGCAGACGCACGATGCTCGCCAGATCCAGCGGGAGCACGCGCACGCGGTGCGGCAGCAGCGCCAGCGAGGGCAGCACGGTGGCGGGGTCTTCCGCCGCAGTCATCAACGTCAGATCCGTCACCTGCTCCTCCTTCGATCGTCTCCCCGATATGGACTGATGGAACGCAACGTCCCTTTTGGTTGGATTGTACGTTTGGGATACGTCAATTGCGGGAATGCGGCGCAGTATGTGGACACTGTAGACTACATTGGAATGGCAAGGAACGGTTCGATTATCCGACAGAAAAGAGGGCGACCATGATTCAGACGCAGTCGTCGGCACAGACGGCGGAACAGCCCGGTGTGATCCCGTTCCCCAAGGTGGTGGCGGTTCAGGTCTGCGCATACGTGGTGCTGGTGGCGGTGTCGGCGTGCTCGCCGATGCGGGATCTGCAGGGTGCCGTGCACGTTGCCTATACGACGGTTCCCGTGGTGGCGGCCATGGCGTTGTTCACATGGTGCTCGTCGTTGCGCGACGGACTGGCCGGCAGGGTGATTGCGGCCGTGGTCGGTGCGCTGTCCCTGGCGTGCGCCGTGGGGCAGTCACTGGGGGTGGTGTTCTTCCCGCCGCGCGCCACGGGGGCCGAAGGGGCCGAAGCGGTGGGATTCTATCCGCAGGAGACGTGGGCCGCCGGGGTCGTGGGGCTGCTGGTGGCGCTGGTGTTGGTCTCGTTCGCGCGGCAGATGGCGCGTGAGGACCGGTCGCATCTGATCCGCTCGCTGTCCCACGGCGTGACCGGCGGAGTGGCGATGATCGCCGCCCCCGGCTGGTGCTTCCTGCCTGATCTGTTCGCCGGCTGCCGTGCCGCGGATGGTGGGCCGGCCCCGACGGCGGCGTTGGTGTCCTGCGCGGTGATCGTGGTGTTGGCGGTGCTGCTGGCGGCCGCCTCGTACCTGTGGGCGCGGGACGCGAACCCGGTGGAGGGCGCCGCGCATCCGTGGCTCGGCATCGGGCTGATGCCGGTGATGTTCCTGGGTCCGGTGGTGGCCGTGGCCGGCCTGATTACGACGCTGCTGGCGTAGCGGTCGGTTCCCTGACCATCTATACGAACGGGGCGCATGGTTCACACCATGCGCCCCACAGTCGTTACCGAGGAGACGGACTCACTCGCCCTGGGCGGCGAGACGCTCCTTGGCGGCCACGATCTCCTTCTCGGCCTCGGCCACGCCGGCCCAGTAGTCGCCGGGCATGACCTCCTTGCCGGGCTCCAGGGCCTTGTACTGCTCGAAGAAGTGCTTGATCTCAGCCTTGTGGTACTCGGAGACGTCGTCGATGTCCTTGATGTCGTCGAAACGCACATCGGCGGGCACGCACAGCACCTTGTCGTCGCCGCCGGCCTCATCGACCATGTGGTACAGGCCCACGGCGCGGCACTCGACCACGCAGCCCGGGAACACCGAGTTCGGGATCATGACCAGGGCGTCGAGCGGATCGCCGTCCTCGCCCAGCGTGCCGTCGATGTAGCCGTAGTCGTCCGGGTAGCCCATCGAGGTGAACAGCGTGCGGTCCAGGAACACGCGGCCGGTCTCATGGTCGACCTCGTACTTGTTCTTGGAACCGCGGGGGATCTCCACCACCACGTTGAAGGTTTCTGCCATTGTCTTCTCCTTTGGAAGGTCAGACGGATATTCCGTTACCTACGATACCTCAGCCCTGCACGCTGAGGATGTGCGCCACGTCGGCCCACGGGGCCAGCGAGACGAAGTTGTCCCAGCCCCACTGGAACTCGCGGCCGGTCAGCTCGTCGCGCACGGTGACGGCGCGGTCGGTCGGCAGGCCGAGCTCGGGCAGTTCGATGTGCACGGTGGACTGGTGGGCGTTGTAGCCGTCCAGGTTCACGACCACGATCAGCGTGTCCGCCTGGCCGGTGCCGGTCAGCGCGGCCGGCGTGTGGCGGGCGAACGCCAGGATGCTCGGATCCGAGGTCGGCAGCACCGTGAGGTTGTGGTAGCTGCGGGTGGCCGGATGGTTGCGGCGGATCTCGTTGAGCGAACCGAGCAGTTCGGCGATGCCGTACTTGTCGGCTTCCTTCCAGTCGCGGACCTTGATCTCGTACTTCTCGTTGTCGATCTGCTCCTCGAATCCCGGGCGCTGGCGGTTCTCGATCAGCTCGTAGCCGTTGTAGATGCCCCACGAGGGCGATCCCATGGCGGCCAGCACCGCGCGCACGGCGTGGCCGGCGATGCCGTTGTCGCGCACGTAGGCGGTCAGGATATCCGGCGTGGTGGGCCAGAAGGTGTTGTGCTGGTAGTAGCCGTCGTTGCCGTTGGTTTCGAGCAGGTACTCGGCCAGCTCCTCCTTGGTGTTGCGCCACGGGAAGTAGCAGTGCGACTGCGTGAAGCCCACGTAGCTCAACGCACGCATCATGCCCGGGCGGGTGAACGCCTCGGCCAGGAACAGGACCTCGGGGTGCTTCTTGGTCACCGCGGCGATGACGTCCTGCCAGAAGCGCACCGGCTTGGTGTGCGGGTTGTCGATGCGGAAGATCGTCACGCCCGCCTCGATCCACAGGTTCATGATGCGTTCGACCTCGCGCTCGATGCCGGGCATGTCCGCGTTGAAGTCGATCGGATAGATGTCCTGGTACTTCTTCGGCGGGTTCTCGGCGAACGCGATCGTGCCGTCCGGCTTGATGCGGAACCAGTTCGGATGCTGCTTGACCCACGGATGGTCGGGGGAGCACTGCAGCGCGAAGTCGAGGGCGATCTCCAGACCCAGCTCGTGGGCGTGGGCCACGAACGCCTTGAAGTCGTCCATCGTACCCAGCAGCGGGTCCACCGTGTCATGGCCGCCGAGCTCGGAGCCGATGCCGAACGGGGAGCCCGGGTCGTGCGGGCCGGCCACAAGCGAATTGTTGCGGCCCTTGCGGTTGGTCACGCCGATCGGGAAGATCGGCGGCAGGTAGACGATGTCGAACCCCTCTTCGGCGGCACGGTCCAGACCGGTGAGCGCGGTCTTGAAATTGCCCTGCACGATCGTGCCGTCCTCGGCGCGGTACGCGCCTTCCGAACGCGGGAAGAACTGGTACCAGGCGGCGAAGCTGGACTTCGGACGCTCGACCTTGAAACGCTGCGGGCGGCTTTCGGAGATGCCGTCGCGCAGCGGGTGCGTCTTGTGCAGCGCCTCGATGCGCGGGTTGTCGGCCTCGGCAAGCCTGGCGGAGGCCGGACGCTCCTTGTCCGACATGCGTTCGGCGGCCTGCTCCAGATGCTTGCGGTCGCGGGCGGACAGGTGCGCGTCCGCGGTGTGCGCCCAACGGTTGAGCATCTCGGCGCCGGTTTCCAGGGCGTTCTCCACGTCGTCGCCGACCTGCACCTTGATGCGGGCGTCGTGCAGCCACGAGGTGTAGGTATCCTCCCAACCCTCGATGGTGACGGTCCACTCGCCCAGCTGGCGCTTGACGGCGGCATAGTCCTCATCCCACGGCTTCAGGTCGCTGTGCTCGCCGGCCTGGAGCATGACGGTCCAACGGTCGAGACCGGGGTTCGCGCAGGTCATGGCGGCGCGCTGCATCTCACGGCCACGCGGATTGCGCAGCACGGCGGTGGCACCGACCTTGGTGCGTCCCTCGATGAACACCTGCGCCGTGACCTCGAACGGCTCGCCCAGTTCGACGCGGGCCGGGAACATGCCCTGCTCGGCGCTCGGGGTCACGTCCATGACCACGATGCGGCCGAACTGCTCGGGCGAGGTGACGGGGATGGTAGGGGCGGGGACCTCGCCGGCGGCCATCGACTTCGCCGCGGTGGAATTCGCGGTGGCGGCCGTCTGGGTCCTCGTCGTGCGATTGCGCGTGCTCCTCTTCGGAGCGGGTTTCTCACTGGTGGTGCGCTTGGAAGCGCTGTTGTTTGTTGCCATACAGCCCATTGTAGGGGCCGGCGTCCCAACTGTCGGACGCGGCTGCGGCATATGGACGCGCGCCGGCGAATCGCGCCGCCGGCGAGTCTTGCGACTGTGGATATGTGGACGGTCTACGGACGCCGCAGCCGTGGAATGTGCACAACCTCAACAGCGAGTTGTCCACAACACGCCGGCGGCACGCATCGTTCGACCACATTTGCACGAACCCCTGCAGTGCCGCGCGCAACCATGGCAGGCTCGAGAGTGACGCGTGGGGCGTGGGGGAAGGCCAATCGAAAGGACGAAGATGAACGCACAACTACGCAGACCGATGGCGCTGATCGCCGGTGTGATCGCGGCGCTGGCCATCTGCTGCGGGCTGATGGGCGCGGCATACGCCGGCCCGCTGACGGCGCCGGCGGATGGCACATACCTGACCTACCAGTATGCGGGGCGGCGGCTCTACATCGGCGCGATCGGCTCATCGGAACAAGGGCACGTCTACTGCATCGAGGCAGGCAAGGCCTCGGAACTGTCCTACAGTCAGGAGATCGCGCTCGCTGACACCGATCAGGCGCGGCGCGTGGCCTGGCTGGCGGAGGAATACCGCGAATCGCGCGACGCGCGGATTCACGCGGGCATCGGCGTGCTGGCCCACCGGTATTTCGATCTGGACGCCAACGCGTGGCAGGCTCATTGGGCGGCCATCCAGGCCCAGCATCCGGACCTGGCCCGAACCGCGGACGAACTGTGGAACCAGGCCGGCCAATCCATGCCTGCATCCACACAGGCTTCATACGCTTATGAGGAGGGCCTGCGCTCCGGTACCGTGAGCGTGGGCGTGAAGAACTCGTCCGGCGTCATGGTGGCCGGCGTACCCTATAGCGTGACCTTATCCGGTCCGGCGGAGTTCGTCGGCGGCGGGCAGCGGGTCCAGGGCGTCTCGGCGGATAAGACGATCACCCACGCGTGGCGTGCCACCGGCGAGGGCGAGGTTTCGGTGAGCACCACCTACCAGCGGCCGGCGTTGCAGCAGCTGGTCAGCAACCAGGATTACGTGCGCTTCGCGGGTAACACCGACGTGCCGGGATCCGGCGTCCGCTTCTCGGTGCGCAAGGCGTTCACGCCGGCCCTCGGCACGGTTGCGGAGCGGCATGTGGTCGATGCCGGGCAGCCGGTGGCCGACACCGTAACCTCCGGTGTGGCCGGGGCGAGTGACCATTGGGTGCCCGGATTGGAGCTCAACGCCACGGGTTGGTATTTCGACCGGATCGATCCCGACGCGTTGGACGGTGCCATCAGTCCGGAGCAAGGGCAGAGCGCCGAGGCGTTCCTGGACGACCTGGCCTCCCGCGGCTACAAGCCCGCCGGCTACGGCGAAGCGGTATTCGACGGCCCCGATCAGCATGCGACCGTGCAGGCGCACACCGCGGACGGCGAACCTTATCTGGCACCGGTCGACGGTGGGTTCGGCACCTGGGTGTGGGCGTTCGAGCGCGGCAGGCAGAGCGAGCAGGCCCGGGAATACATGACGCACGACGTGGTCACCCCATTCCTGGAGATTCCGGAGACCAACGCGAACCGCGCGCGAGTGACCGTGGAATCCACCGTCACCGAACACTCCGCCACGGTGGGCGCGGAATTGAGCGACACCATCACGGTCTCGGGATTCCCCGACGACCATGGATCATTCGACGGCGACGACGCGTACGGGTTCGGTGCGGACACCGCGTACGCCCAAGTGCGTGTCTGGTGGGCGGGCGACCCGGCCGATCCGACCAACGATGAGGCATACCGCCCCGGTACGGTGGAGGAACCGCAGGAGGATGACAACCATCGCCTGCTGGGCGTCTGGGAGTATCCGGCCGTCAACGGCACGATCCGTGTGGGCGGCGGCGCACCCGACGCGCACGGCGAGGCGGTGCGCATCACCGCGGAGCAACACGGCTGGTACGTGTTCGTCTACAGCTTTGCCGGCGACGACCGGGTCATGCCGGTGACCAGCGCCTACAACGACGGCTGGGAGCGTACCAGGGTCAATGAGTGCGACACCCCGGAACGGCCGGTAATCACCACGCAGGTGGGCCCGGAAACCGTCAACATCGGCGATCCCTTCCACGACACCGCACGCATCACCGGGGATATCCCCGAAGGTTCGTTCGTGGTGTTCGACGCCTATGAGGCCGTACCGGAGGGGCAGGAGCCCGGAGGCAACGGCAAGCTGGTGGATGCGCACCGCGTGCCGGTGGACCACACCCTGCCCGAACAGGTGGTCTCCAGCCCCGAGGTCCGATCGGAGGAGCCGGGATTGGTGTATTGGAGGGCCGCGCTGATATCCGGGGAGGGCGATGTGCTGGCCACCCATGAGCTCGGTGTCGAGGGCGAGGTCGTGACCGTGGAGGAGCCCGTCGAGCCCGTCACTCCGGAGAAGGCCGATCCTCTGCCCCAGGCCGGATCCGATCTGCTGGCCGTATTCGGCGTGGCGGTGGCGGCCTTGGCGGTGGGAGCTGTCATGCTCGCCAGCATCCGGCGCCGCTCCTGACACAGGCAACCCGGTGCCGTTCATAGCACCGCATCACCAATTTTCAATGTTCACATTCCCAAGGAGAAGACCATGCAACATCACATCAGCCGCACAATGTTGGCCGCAGCCTGCGCCGGCACCGCACTCCTGTACGGATTTTCACTCGCCGGAACCGCCGCGGCCGCCGACCAAGCCACACTGACGCTCAATGCCGCGCAAGGATCCACCTTGGCCGGACACACGTTCGGTGTGTACCGCATCGGCGGCTACCATGACGCCGTCAGCTCGGGAGAAGCCATCGCCAGTTTTGGCGTGCGGGGCACCACCGCATCCAACGCATGGGCCCAGGACGCCATTGACAATTACAACCAGGCCGAAGCGGAGGATATCGACATCCCCCTCGGGTATGACGCGGCCGGTGCCGTCGCCTCCCTGGCCGATACGGGCAGCGCGATGCAGATCCGCGGCATAGCCAAGGCCCTGGCCGAATCCAGCCGTAGGCCCGCCGCAGCGAAAACCGTCACCGGTTCCGGTATCCAGGCGGTTGTGACCGTGGAGGAAGGCTATTATCTGGTTGTGGATTCGCAGGGCGCCCCCATGCTCATCGGCACCAAGATCGATGGCAGGAGCCTGAACGGCACCGAACTGGGCGTGGCCACGGTCAAATCCAAAAGCATCACCGTCGACAAGCGAATCGGCGCCGATACGTCGTCGCTCAAGGACCACGGCAGCTACACGGTCGGCTCGGTGGTGACCCAGACCATCACCACCAGCGTGCCGAACGGCAAACTCGGCGGCGCGTTGGCATGGAAGATCACCGATACGCCGTCAGGTTTGGTATACGTCAAGGGCACGTTGGATGCCGAACTCCGGGACGGCACGAATGTGACCGATCTGCTGGATGTATACGATTCGGCGGGCGTCGCGGTGCCCGGTGACGAGAGTCTGAAGGACGCCTCCGGCGCGCGCACCGATCCCGACCTGACAGTGCCCGAGGGCGGATTCGTCATCGACGCCAAGCGGCTGATGGCCGCACACCCGAACCGGCAGGTGACGTTGACCTACCAGGCCCGGATCACCACCGTCAAGGCGAGCAACGTCGCCGCAGTCACCACCGTGTTCGCCGACGGCACGGACAGCACGCCCGTGAGGGACGAGGATGAATCCACCAGCACCGCCTACGGTTTCGATCTGGATAAAACCAGCTTCGACGATCCGTCGCTGAAGGTCAACGGTGCCGGATTCAAGATCTTCGACCAGGACCGCGGCCAGTGGCTGAGTTATGCGCCGTCCACCGGACAATGGAGCGACGCCCGCGACCAGGCGTCGGCCACCGAGTTCGTCACCGGCGACACCACGCATGACGGCACGGTCGACTCCCGGGACGATGCGGCCAAGGCGGGCAACCTGCGGTTCGACGGCCTGGGTGCGGGCACATATCTGATTCAGGAGACCACCGCGCCGGAGGGATATTCCAGCTACGACATCGCCATACCGAGCCTGACCGTGACGATCACGGAGAACGGTGCGGTGACGTTCGAGGGCAAGGATCTGCCCGACCTGAGCGTGGACGACGGCGACGGCAGTGTGACCGTGGCGAATATCGCCAGTCTGACCGATCTGCCGCAAACCGGTGGGGCATGGAGCGCCCTGCCGTGGATCCTGGCGGCGCTCGCCGTCGGTGGCATCGGTCTGGCCGTCGTCAAAACCGGCGGCATCATCCGCCGTGGATATACGCGTCGATGACCCTCGATGAATCGGAGATCAGATGCGTATCGGAAGAACACTCATCGTGACCTGCGCGCTGGCGGTATCCGCCGGCATGATGTGCGGCACCCACGGTATCGCCGCCGCTCAGGAACAACGGGTCGACCATATAACGGCTGCAACGGCGGACAATGCCGTCGACGAGCCCATCCCCTCCACGCTGATCGGCGTCGGTGGCGGCAAGGACACGCAGGAGGGTACGACATCTACGGACTCCTCGGGTGTCACGGACTCCTCGGGTGTTGGGGACTCTCCGGAATCCGCATCCGCTGACAATCCACAGGATGTTGGGCCGCAAGACTCCGCACCGGATACCCGGCCACAGGGCGCAACGCCGCGCAGTGCGCCGCCGGCGGCCCGGGTGGATGGATTCGTGACGCATAACCAGAAGCCCCGGAGCGTGGAGCTGGACTACTGGGCACCCGTCGACGGATACGGCAGCGCCGTGAGCGTGGGGCAGGGCAGGTTCGCGGGCGACCAGACCAGTCGGCTGCTGGAGGCCGCCGCGGTGGCCTCCGCCGGCGGGGAGGCGGTACTACACCCCGATTACCATGCCGGCCAGGGATTCAGCGGCGATCGCGACTACGAGTTCGTGGGGTGGAGTCAGCTGTACCTGTCGGACTCATACCCGTGCGTGCAAGAGGACGGCCATGTGGTCACCGCTTCGGACTTCACCGACCCCAACCCGCATGACACCTGGTATTGGGAACCGGGCATGACCTACACGCCGCCGACCGCCGGCACGCTGACCAGCAGCGATCCGAACGCCACCGAGGCGTACTGGTGGATGCAGGGCGACCTGTACGCCACCTACAAGCCGCTGATCCGCTACCACGCCAACGGTGGCAGCGGTACCACGGCATCCACCACGGACATCGTCGGCCCCAACCGCTTCGCGCCCCCATCGGGCAAGGAGTTCGAGGGGTGGAACACCAAACCGGACGGCACCGGTTCGTGGTATTCCGTCGGACAGATCGCCGGACGCGCCTACACCACGCTCGGCGGCCTGGCGGCGCATGACCCGGCCGGCATGGCGGGCGACGAGACCAAGGAACCCTACCAGCCGCTCCTGCTGTACGCGCAGTGGGATAAGGGCGGCGGGTCGAGCGAGGCCGCCAAGCTGATCTTCAACGGCGTCTGGTTCAACACCGGCGTCTACGCGTTCAACAACAGGCCATGGAGGGTCTCGCCTCCTGCGGCGATGATCGACGCGCTCGAACGCAAATTCCCCGGCAACTACGGCCTATCCATGAGCGGCGACCTCGGATACCATGATGAGGTCCCGTTCGACGTGGAACATCTGCCGGACATGTCGCGCTATCAGCTGATTGTGGCCATCAACGCTAACTACGAGCAACTCAGACCGATACCGTACCTGCACGACACGCTGAGAGGCGAGTGGGAGCTGATCGGGTGGAACACCGAACCGGACGGATCCGGCACCATGCATCGGCCGGGCGACCGGTTTCACGTGCCATTGGGCGTGACCCATCTATACGCGCAGTTCCGGCCGACCAGCCCGGACGTGATCCGCAAGGTGCACGTGACCTATGAGGCGAACGGCGGTACCGGCGGCATGGACGGGCACACCGTGCCCATCGGAGACGCCGTCACCGTCAAACGCAACGAATTCACGCGGGAGGGGTACCAGTTCGTCACCTGGAATACCGAACCGGACGGCAGCGGACAGGAATATGGGCCGGGCACGGCCATCCAACCCGCCGACGACATCACCCTCTACGCCCAATGGCGGACGGCGCTGACCACCCTGCCGTTGACCGGCGGCACAGGGCGGACGCCTCCGGTCGGGGTGGGAATGGCTGCGGTCGGAGGACTGCTGGCCGTGTCGGCGGGAACGGCGGGTGTGGCGTTCCGGGTGATGCGGCGCAGACGACGATCCGGAGACCCGGGCGGCAGCGGCGGTTCCGAGTCGAAGGGCGAGGACGATCTCAACGGCATGCTGCAGGGCGGCATTCAGGATCGGTTTCACATCGCGGGCGAGGGCACCCGGGCATGAGCATGGACGCCGCTGACACCGCCTATGACGCCTCGCGGAATGTGGTGTGGTCCGGCTGGTATACAATTCTGGCCGGGCCGCGGCCACGGCGGGAACACCGGCTGCTGCGGTCGGCATCCAGCCTGTTGCTGGGTGCGGGCGTGATGATGCTGGCCGCCGCGCCGGTGATCGGATGCTGGCCATTGGTCGAACAGGCGGCGAATGCGCACGTGCAAGCCGAACAGGTGCGCAGCGTGGTGGCCGCCAACTGGCCGCAGCAGGAACGCGACGTGGGGGAATTGCGGCGAGCGCGTGCATACAACGCCGCCATATTGGCTTCGGGGCAGCCGACCCTGGGTGAGCCGGTCGACCCGTTCAGCGGCAGCGTCCACGGCGATTTCAGCGGGCGCGACGATGCGGAGTATCTCGGTCAATTGGATGACGACCACGGGGCGATGGCCGTAATCGACGTGCCTTCGATCGGGGTCTCCCTGCCTATCGGCCATGGGTCCGACGAGGCCACGCTGGAGCGCGGGGCCGGGCATTTGCACGGCACGAGCCTGCCCGTCGGTGGTATGGGCAGTCATAGCGTCATCACCGCGCACCGAGGGTTGCGGGATAAGCTTATGTTCACGAGGTTGGATGAGATGGAAAGCGGCGATCTGATGTACATCCGCGTGGAGGGTGAAACCTTGGCCTACCGGGTGGATCGCATCGCCGTGGTCGAACCTGACGACACCGCGGCGCTCAGGGCATCGGCGGATGAGGATCGACTCACGTTGATGACTTGTACGCCGTATGGGGTGAATACGCACCGGCTGCTGGTCTCCGGCGTGCGCGCTTCAATTCCTGACGATGCGCCTCCCATGGATCAGGCTCCGGATGATAGGCGGTTTGCGCTCGTCATCGGCGGTCTGACGGCGTTCGCCGCGGGTGCGGCCGGGTGCACCGTCATCGCGCTGCGCCGATGTCGCAGACCCATCTACGCCCGTCATGCCGCTGCACTAACGCACTGACACACCGCTGCGCCGCGCGCTGCGTGTCTCGGTCGGCAGCCCAACCGGACTCCGGCGAGGCGCCGTCCTGACGGCGCATGTCTTCCGCGAACACGAATAAAAATACCGCCGCCTCGGAGGATTCCGAGGACGGCGGTCAAGTGGTAGCGGGGCATGGATTTGAACCGTGGACCTCTGGGTCCCTGCCCAGAGGTCCACGGTTCAAATCCCGAGACATGCCTGTGGATACCCCCATTTTCATCCTAGCGGCGTGAGGGCACGATGATGTGCCATGGCAGCAAAGAGGGTAGCGCCCCCGCAATGGCGTGAGGATATAGACAGGTGGCTCGAGGCGCTCAAGGCGGCCGGATACAGCGACCAGACGCTGCGCACCAGGCGGTACAAGATGACGCAGATCGCCGCTGGCGTCGGTCGCTCGCCGCTCGATGTGGACGGCGAGACGCTGGTGTCCTGGATGGCCGCCCAGGACTGGAAACCCGAGAGCCGCAAGGGCTACCGGAACACCGCGTCGAGCTTCTTCAAATGGATGCAGAAGACGGGACGGCGTGCCGACGACCCGAGCCGTGACATACCGAGCGTGAAACGGCCCAAACCGCACCCGCACCCGTGCCCTGACAAGGTCATACTGGCCGCGCTAGGCAAGGCAACGCCGTCGGAGACGGTCATGCTCAGGCTCGGGGCCGAGTGCGGCCTGCGCCGCGGCGAGATAGCCCGCGTGCACAGCGACGACGTGATGGACGACCTGCTCGGTCGATCACTCGTGGTCAGGGGCAAAGGCGACAAACAGCGCATAGTCCCCCTGCCGGACGACCTGGCCGATGAGATCCAGGCCGCACGTGGGTACGTGTTTCCCGGCCGGTGGTCGGGCCATGTCGAAGAGGGATATGTGAGCAAGCACATCGCCCGCCTGCTGGGCAAACCATGGACCGCGCACAGCCTCAGACACCGCTATGCCACGCGCACGTACGCGCAGACCCATGACCTGCTGCTGGTCTCCCAGCTGCTCGGTCACGCGAGCGTCGAGACCACGCAGGTCTACGTGGCGCTGCCGGACGACCGGATGCGCGCCGCATTGGACGCGGTCAGATTGGTAGGGTAGGAATCATGAAACGCTGGAAGCTGGTAAGGGTCGAGACGCCCGACCGTCCGTTGACCAGGACGGGCGCGTGGCTCAGGCTTATCGGCCTGTGCGCGGTCGCGCTCGTCCTGGGCATCGTGGTGGGCGTGCTGATTTTCAGCTGACCAAACAGACATGGAAACGCGCGCGGTTGTGCGTTTCCATGTCATGTTTTCGGCCGAGATTATTGCCTATTCGGCGCTGATGGTGATTTCGAGGCTGTCGAGCTTGTCTTTAACGGCCTGCTGGACGGCCTGGGCGATCTGCTCGGGGTCGGCGCCCATGCTCTTGCTCAGCGTTTCGATGGCCGCGGCCTGTGCGTTGATGGTGGCAGTGATGCCGGCCAGGGTGGTGTCGGTGATTTCCTGGGCGCGTGTCATCCATGGTCCCTTGCTGCTGGTCTCGTGCATGGGGATGCCCGCGGCCTTGAGGATTTCGAGCTGGTCGGGCACGCCGATGTATTTGGCGCCGGTGAGGATGTTCCAGTAGTAGACCTTGCCGGTGTCGAGGTCGTTGAACAGTATTTCAGCCATGTCGGTGATTCCTTTCTTTGGTGGTGTCGTGGTTTGGGCGGCCAGTCCGGGGATGGGCTGGCCCTCGATGTCCTCGGTCCAGCCGAGCGGCTGGTAGCCGTACCGGTTCTGCCAGTCGCTCATGCTGGCCTCGTGCGGGTGTCCCGCGCCCGAGTCGGTGGTGTACATGCGGTCGCCGTCCAGGTGCAGGGCGATGTGCCCGTACGGGTTGCCGGGCTGGCTCCAGTAGACCGGCGCGCCGTAGGGGGCCGACGCGAGATCGGCGGTCACGTGCTTGCAATCGCTGTTGGTCCACGCGGCTATCGCGCTGGGTTCGACCGGGACGGCCCCGTACGCGTCCTGGACGTGGGCCAGGCACAGACCGTTGTACCCGCTGGTGAGCCGTGTCATGGCGTAGTCCACGGCCTCGCCGGGCGTGCGCAGTGCCATCATTCCTCCTCCGTCTTGGTGCTGCGGAACAGGGTGAGCAGTCTGCTGCCCTGCAGTTCGGGGTTGATCTCGCCCAGGTTCTCGATGATGCTGGTCGTCTCCGTGAGCGTGATGTACACGGCCGCCGGCACGACGATCGGCACGCTGAAACCGAGGTCGATGGCGTGCTGAGCGTGCTCGATGACCTCGGCCAGCGCCATGACGACGATGTAAGCGCCTTTGTGGTAGAGCCCTTCACGCATCTTCACGCTGCTGACGTCATGGTTCTTGAGCGCCTTGAGTAGTCCGGTGGCGTAGTCCATGACGATCATCACGCCGACCACGATGAGTGCCGTTATTTCCGCTTTGTCCATGTTGGTGCCTCCTATCAGATTTCCACGCCGCCGGATGTCGTGATGGTCACGTCCGACGGGATCGGGACGACGTACGATCCGATCGGCCGGACGACGTCGTTGTTGTTGACTTGCGGGCCGACCATGATCTGGCCGTTGGTCTTCAATGTCAGGACGATGCCGCGTCCGGTGAAGTTCTCGAATTCGGCCTGGCCCAGCTGGATATCCTTTGACGGTTTGAATGTGCCGACGTTCGGCAGGTAGACGCCGTAGTCGTTGACCGACACGGTGCTGGTGAACGATGCGAGTCGTACCAGGATCAGGCGCAGTGCCGGGTTGTAGAACAAATCACTGCCGCCGCCGTATGAGATGGGCACGAACGACGCCGTGTCCTGGAACTTGAACGTGAACTGCTGCCACGTCCCCACGGTCTTCACCCACGCCGAGCCCGTGTACACGTACGCGCCGTTATTCGACTGAACGGAGTCGGCGGTCACATAACCGGTCTGGCCCGTCACACCCGCGGCCTCCGCAAGCTGGGCGAGCGTGGTGCGGACTACTGGCTTGACCGCCTCGTCGGTCTGCCGGTCGTCCACCGTGCCCAACGCGCTCTCCACGCTCTCGCACATGGTCTTGAACTGCTGTGGCGCGTCGTCCACCTCGTCGCCAGATGTGGGGTAGGTGAGCTGGTATCTGGGTGTTTGTTCCATGGTTACTCGCTTTCCGTGGATAAGGGTGTGGATAGGTACTGGCTGACCAGTTTCATCTGCGCCCAGGTGAGACTGACCATGCCCCATGTGGCCGGTCAGCCCTGCAGGTCGCCCCATGTGGGCGTGTTGAACCCGATGCCTGGCAGGGGGACGATGCTGCACTCGTTGCGCAGGACGGGTGTTTCGCCGACCCATTGGAACGTGAACGTGCCCGCGATGGTGGTCCATATGCTCGATGCGGTGGGCGAGCCGTCCGACGCGGTCAGTTCCGCGAACACGGGTCCTTCGGCGAAGATGGGGCCGCTGGGTTCGGGCCGGTACAGCCACGGGTACGCGGACGGGTCGATGCGTCGGCTGTCGAACGTGATCGTGTCGGGCGCGGCTATCTTGTCCTGCGCGAGGATCCACCGCTGCATGTCGTCACGGCCGGTGGCGTCGGGCGTCCATGCCGGATAGGACGCGGAATCGCTGGCGAGGATCGCGTCGGATTCCATGGTGATCGTGTTCTGGGTCGCGGTCAGGTTGTCGGGCAGGCTGGGCGCGGTGTATGTGGATTCGGCTTGGTTGAACGAGAGTTTCCCGTCGTCGTCGGTCTCGCAGGTCTTGCCCTGGACGGTGACGCCGGTCAGCGGCTCGTTGATGGTCAGCGTCACGTCGTCGTCCACTTTGATGTCCTTGGAGGCGATGGCGGGACGGGTGGCGCCGTCCGGGCCGGTGGTGTGGACGGTGGCGTTCGCGTCGATGGTGAGTGTGGCCGGCGCGGCGAGGTCGGTGTGCGCGATCACCGTCGTCATGCCGTCGGTGTGCTCGTGCCATATGGGCATGAGGGGTGAGTGCGCGTAGAGCCGGTGCAGCAGGTCGAGCTGGCTGGGATACGTGTTCGCATCATACGGCGCCACGCTTCCCGGCAGGCTGAGCCCGCTCGCGTCCGCGACGGGTGCGCCCGCATCCTGGGCCCGTTTGTTGAGCTCGGTCAGACGCTGCTCGGGCGTGCCGGTCCAGTGCATGCCCTGGAGGTTCGCCGCACCGCTGACGGGGCCCTGTTTCTGCAGGCGTTTCCAGATGAGCATGCGGCTGGACGCGGACAGGACCAGATGCCAATGGTCGTCGTGGCGTTCGATGCTGCCGCCGGACGCGATGATCCCGTCGAACAGGCTGATGCTGCCCGACGCGTCCACGGTGTCCGGCCGGTAGCGGGTCGCGAGCTCGCCGATGGGGAAATCGCAGTCCTCCCACGCCCCGTACTGGGCGAGGTCACGCCATTGGGGTTCACGGCTCATGGTCAGCACCAGGCGCGCGCCGGCCAGGCGGATGAAATCGCCGGACAGGACGCCGGTGTGGTCGGCGAGGGTGAACGAGCATACCGCGGGATCCGGCTGGCCGCCGAGCGTGTCCGTGCCCCACTGGATGCTCAGCGAGTCCAAGACGGCCACGTCACGTGTGTGGTCGTTCAACGGCTGCAGGCCGTCGCCGAGGTCGAGCCATGCGTAGATCTGCTGCATCAGACGTTGCCCCGCTTCCTGTCATACGAACGTTCGAGTTTGCGCAGTTCGCGCACCACGCTCTCCCCGTCGCCGACCAGCCCGTTGAAATTCACCTCGTAGGTGACGTGCTCCACGCGCTCCAATCGGACTACGGGCCGTCGGGCGATGCTCGTGGACAGGCGTGCCAGGTCGGCGCGCGGTTCGGCCAGTCCGGACGGGCGCATGGTGGAATACGGTTGGATGCTGCGCGCCATCCGGTAGACGGGTGCGGCCGCCTCCACGGGCTGTGCGACTTCGTTCGCGGCCAGGCTGAACGGGAGAATCGAGCCGATCGCGTCGATCGCGCCGCTGACGGCGTTCCCGATGCCGGAGAAGATGCCCGTGATCCGATCCCAGATGCCCTGCACGAAACTGACCAGCCCGTTGAACGCGCCCTTGATGCCGTTGATGGCCGACTGGAACGGCTGCAGGATGCGCGAGCCGATCGCCTGCACGCCCGACACGATCCCGTTCCAGATACCGGAGAAGAACCCCGTTATCCCGTTCCACACGCCGCGGACCATGGAGCACGCTGAATCCCACGCATTGCTGACCATGCTGCCGGCCGACTGCGCGGCGGACTGGATGCCCGCCCACAATCCCTGGAAGAACCCGACGATGTTGCCCCACGCCGACTGGATCCAGGCGACCGCGTTGCCCCACGCGTCGGAGATCCACTGGGCCGCCGCCGCGCCCGCGGCCTTGACGGTGTCCCAGTTCTGCACCAGCAGCGTGATGATCGCGATGAGCAGGCCGATGCCGGTCGCCCCGGCCAGCAGTTTGAACGCGCCCGCGGTCGTGATGGTGGTGGCCTGGACGATGGCCTGCACGGTGTTGTACACGCCCCACGCGGCGTTCAGCAGGACGATGGCGCCGGCGAACGCGCCGATCACGGCGACCAGCGGCGTGATCCACGATGCGTTCTGCTGCACCCATGTGGCGAACTCGGCCAGCTTCTGCGCGCCCACGGTCAACGCAGGCAACAGGGCCTGGCCGAGCGCGGCCTGGGCGTTCTCCCAGGCGGCGGTCATGCGCTGCTGCTGGCCCTGCGCCGTGCTCGCCTCGCGGGCGAACGTGCCCATGGCGATGCCGCTCTTGTCGCTGATGGCCGCCAACGTGGCCATCATCTTCGCGTTCGTGTCGCCAGCGTTGTACAGGTCGAGCATGCCGTTCGCCGCAGCGTACGACTTCAATGTGGCGTCGTTAAGCGTGATGCCGTACTGTTCGAGCGGGTCCATCTCGCCGCGCAACGCCGCCGACAACGCTTCCACGGCCTGCGAGGTCGTGCCGCCGTACATGGCCGCGAAATCCGCGCCCAGACTTATGAGCTCGTTGGTCTTCGCGGCGGCCTGGTCCTGGGCCATGCCCATGTTCTGCAACTGGCTGCCGATCGTGGACGCGAGCTGGCTGTACGCGTTCTCGCTCAACCCGACCGCGTCGGCCGCGGCCCGCGCCCACTCGTGCACCCGCTGCGCGCTGGAACCGAACACCGCGTCCACCGCACCAGCCGACTGCTGCAGGTCCGCGGCCGCGTTCACGCACTGCTTCGCGCCCACCGTGATCGCGCCCAGGGCGGCGCCGGCCACCGCGCCGGCCTTCTTGAGCTTGTCGACGAACGTCATGCTGGCGCGCTGCGCCTTGGTCATCGCGCTCACCGCGGATGCGGCGTCCGCGATGATGTGGATCGCGAGTATCGCGCTCTTGGCCATCAGCCCACCTCCGTTTCCTCGGCCTGTCGGCGTTCCTCGTCAAGCAGTCGTACCGCGGTGCCCCAGTCCTCCGCGCACGCCTGGTCGCGCCACCATGCGGGGGTGCCACCGAAGCGTGCGGAGAGGACCACGGACAGTTCGCTCAGGCTTCCCGGCTCCCAGCAGGGGAGCCCGAATGTTCCCCCGTGAACGTCTCCTGTTCCTCGTCGGTGCCGGTCTTCTCGATGTCGTCGACGGTGAACGTCCAGTCGTTGAACTCGAGCTCGGTCTTATGATCGCGTTTCAGGCTGTGCCATACGGAATACGAGAGCTGCCGGTACGCGCTTTCCTGGAGGTTGCCCCATTTGCCGCGGCGCGCCTGGATCTCCGCCTGGATGCGGTTGCCGACGCTGACGGTGGTGGTCTCCTCGCGCCCGTCAAGGTACGTGACCCGGTAGTTTCCCTGGATGTCTGCCATGATGGTTCCTTCAACTGGTTGCGCCGTTGATGCGGCTGATGATCTTCTCCACGCCGGCCTGGTAGATCGCGACCCATTCGGGTTCGGTGTCCTTGGCGGCCTGCGTGAGGAACGGATGCGGTTCGATGTGGTGGGACGGCCAACCCCAGTGGATCGGGTTGGCGTACGGCACCTTCCCGTTGTTGCCCGCGCGCACCACGCCGGCCTTCTGCGTGGCCCCGGCGCGGATGGTTTTCCGGAGCCTGCCCGAGCGGACGGGCACCTGCCGTCTGCCCTCGTCGGTGACGATGCCGGCGGCCTGCTTGTTCTGCTCTCGAAGGTCCTTCAGGTCGATGCCGGCCTTGCGCAGGCCCGCGGCCAGCTCCCTGGCGCCGCGCACTTGGATGGCGGTTCTGCCGCCGGCGGCTACGGTGGGCATCGTGCTTATTCCGTCGGCGTGTACGCCTCGGCGTTGATGTCGGTGGCCGGGAACGTGAAATCGACCTTGTTCTTGGCCTTGACGTCGCCGCCGAACGCGATCGGCTGCACGGTGAGGCTGCCGGTGATCTTGAGCTTGCCCGACTTGTTGGGTACGAACTCGAACGGCAGCGTCTTGCCGTTGTTGTTGAGCGCCCATACCTGGGCGCCGTCCATGCTGTAGTCCTCGCCGATGTTGCCGGACAGCTCCCATGTGGTCGTGGTCTCGCCGCCCTCCTCGTGCCCGTCGAGGTAATGGTCGGAATCCTCGCTGTCGTTGCTCGGGGTAAGCGTCACGTTGGTCACGTCCGCCGACAGTTCGCGAATCGAATCGTCCGAGCCGATGGTCAGCAGTCCGGGGCCGAGGGTCCTGATCTTGTCCGCCATGATGGTCCTTTCTCAGTAATCGGTTGGGTTGAGTGTGAGCGCGTACCCGGCGATCTCGCCGCCGAGCACGTTGCAGGTGGCCGGCACGCCCTTGCGCAGGTTGACGCGCTGGCTGTCGGACAGGATGCCGATGATGTCGAACACCTTTTCCAAAGCGTCGGGCTGTTTCCAGCTGACGCCGGACAGCACGGTGATCGTCCACGTGGTCTCGGGGTCGGCCCACCGGTCCCATTCCAAATCTGGCGGGTCGATCAGGATCGACGTACGCCCCGCCTGGATGTCGGCCATGCTGTCAGTGACGACATCGACCTTGTCGCCGAGGATGTCGGTCAGCAGACGGCTGATCGCGTCGAGCTGGTCCCGGTACCCGTTCATGCGACCCCCATTCCGGCCGGCAGCCACGGGCGCAGGATCGGTCGAGCGGACGCCAGCGGGTCGCGGTTGATGCGGAACGGCTGGAGTTCGGAATCGGTGACGCTCATCACGCCGTTGCGAGCGGTCCGCCGGAAATACAGGTCCGAGGCGACCTCGATGACGGCCTGGTCGTGCGGTTCGTCGGGCACCTGCGCGTCCCACGATGCGATGACCCGGTCGACCATGACGCGCGCCGTGGCCAGACTGTCCATGCAGGCCGCCTTCTCCGTGTCGGTGACGGCCTGCACGTTGGTCTCCAAGCGGTCGAGCAGCGGATCCGGGTCGGTCATCAGGCCGCGGCCTTCTTGACGACGGGCAGGATGCCGTCCGGCCACGGGGTGCCGAGCGCCATGTACCCGTAGATGCTGTAGTCCTCGGTGAGCTTGACGATGTCGGAGTCCTGCAGACGGAACGGCGCGCCGGAGCTCTCCCACTTCTTGACGGCCTGCGGGTCGAGGAATGCGACGGTGCCCGCTTCCGCGCCGGGCAGTTTCTTGACGCGCACGCTCTGCATGCTGCCGTCGGTGCCGGCCAGGTCGATGACGCCGAGCGTGTCCGCGCCGAGACCGGACACGTTCATCAGCGCGTTGCCGTCCCTGGACAGCTTGGCCAGCGTCTTGTACACGTCGCCGCTGACGCCGAGCGTGCCGATGACCGCGCCCTTCTCGTCGAGCGCGTCGGACGCGTCCACGATCACGTCGATCCAATCCTCCGCGGTTAACGCGGTCAGGTCCTTGTCCACCTCGAGCTTGTTCGACGCGGACGCCTGCGCCTTGATCTCCGCGTACAGGTGGGCGCGGGCCGCGGCCTCGGTGTTGACCGCGTAGGCGATGGTCATCGCGGTCATCGCGGTGCTCAACGCGGCCGGGTCGCCGCGTTCGATGGACTGGCGGCTGAGCTTGGTGTAACCGCCGTACGTGTACACGTTCGCGGTCTTCGTGGTCAGCGTGACCTTGCCGAACGTCAGGTCGTCGCCCTCGTTCTCCTGCTTGGCGACCTTGATGGTGTTCGTGGCGAGCACCTTGTAGCCGATGGTTTCGCCCTTCTCCGGCAGTGGTTCGCTGGCGAACAGGCCGAGCACGCTGCGCCGGGACTGGACGATGCGGATCATGTCGCTCATCCACTGGGTCTGCGTGGCGGTGTCGGCGAACGTGGTGCCGGTGAAGTCGCGGCCGATGATCTGCCGGTACACGTCGAACGCGGTCTCGTCGCCGCGCTCGAACGCCTGCAGGAACTCGCCCGAACTGCGGTACTGTCCGCCCAGGCGCGCGGGTTCGCCGCCCTTGGCGGTCAGGTCGGCGGCCAGACGGCGCTGGGATTCCTCCATGTCGTTCATCCGTTCCAGGATCTGGGTCATCTCCTCGGATGCCATGGTGTCGCTCCTTTCGTTGGTTGGATTGGTGGTGTGGTCGATGTCTCGGTGCGCGGTGAGCTTGGCGGCCTCGTACGCGGGCCAGCTGACCAGGCTGGTCTCCAATAGCCGGACCTTGCGCCGGTGCGTGATGCCGGCCTTGTCCCGTTCGGACAGGATCGGGACGAACCCGACGCTCAGACTGTCCAGGGCGCCCTCGTTCAGCAGGGCCACCGCGTCGCGGCCGAGCTGCGTGTCGGCGATGCGCGCGGTGATGTGCAGCCCGTCGTCGCGGCTCTCGGCCCCGGTGATGCGGCCGATGAGCTGGTCGTGCTGGTAGCAGAGCTTCGCGTTCTCCACGTCCACGAACTCGCAATCACGGTCGAACGTTTCGGGGCCGTCCCAGAACGTGTCGATCACGTCGCCGAACGGCACCGCCAGACCCTCGATGGTGCGCCCGTCGGCGTAGTCGTCGGCGACCGAACGCAGGCGCAGACCCTTCAGGCCGAGTTCGCGGCGTTCACAGTCAGGCATTCGCTTCCTCCGTTTCCGTTGCGGGCATGGGACCCATGCCCAGTCGTTTCCTCGCCTCCGGGACGGTCATCAGATTGGCTTCGACGGCTATCCGGTACGTCTCGAACCGGTCCTTGGTGTTCGAGCGGCGCGACGGGTCGGTGTCGAACGCGACCTCGTTGCCGCGCGGCAGCAGGCTGGTCAGCGCCTCGCCGATCTCGCTCGCGTACGCGGCCAGCGTGTAGTCCGCGAACTCTATCCACGACTGCTCGATGTTCTGGTAGGTCAGATTCGAGCCCTCCACGGCGGCGAGCATGAGCGACGCCGGGATGCCCATGAGACGGGCGATCTGCGTGGTGTCGAACTGCATCATGTCCAGGTACTCGAGGTCCTTGGGGCTCAACGCGAGACGTTCGACCTTGGTACCCCAGCCGAGCACCTTGACCTCGCCCGGCCTGCCATCGCTGAACCGCTTCTTGACCATGGCCGCCGCGTCGTTCTCCATCGGCTGTTCGGTCGTGAGCACGATCTTCGCGTTGCTGCCGTCGGAGAACCATTCGCGCTTCATGTCGCGCAGCATCGCGGCCGATTCGACCTCCTCGCGCGCCGCCTGGATCGGGCCCAGGCCGCGCAGGCGGCCGCTGACCTCAAGGAACCGCATGTGCAGGATGTCGTCCGTCCGGTAGGTGCGTCCCCCGTAGTCGAACACGGGCATCGGGCTGGCCGGGTCGTCCGACGTGGCGCGCACCGCGACCAGGCGGGCCGGCAGCAGGCGGACGCCGACGACGGCGTCGCCGGCGCGGACCTTCTGCCAGAACGCGTTGCCGTTCAACGCAAGATCGGCCACGGTCTCCGAGATCAGACGGCTGCGCGACACCAGCGGGTCCGGGCGGCGGACGATGGGCGAGGGCTCCACCTCGACGCCGTTCCTGGTCTGCACCAGCGGCAGGTTCACGATCGAGGTCTGCAGGATCTGCACCGCGCGGAATATCGTGGACAGCGACAACGGGTCGCCGTAGTCGAGCCGGCGTTCCGGCGGGCGCGCGCCGTCGGCCATGCCGTCGGATTCGTCGGCGGCCCGCACGATGCCCGCGCTGCGCGTGATCAGATTCCTCAACCATCCCATGCCCGCCACCATGCCAGCACGCCGCCGCCGAGTCCAGAGAACCGATGACATTCGCGGACATTCGCGGACATTCGCGGACATTCGCGGACATTCAGAAGACCTGCACGACGCTCGGCTTGGGGGCCGGCAGGTGCGACGCGCCCCAGTGGGCGAGGATCGCGCTCTCCATGACCGCGGACCCGTCGCCGTCCTTGCGTTTGACCTTCCACGAATCGCCCGACCACTGGCGGGTCGCGGTCCTGGCGGCGAGGTCCAACGTGCCGTCGGTCACGTGCCGGGCGCGGTCCTGCTCGAACGCGCTCATCAGCGACTGGCCCGACGCCATGAAGTCGTTCGCGTCCATGTCCACCAGCGTCACGCCGTCGGCGGCGAGCTTGTCGGCCAGGTCCCCGGCCGGGCCTCGCTTGTCGACCGCGACCGGCGCACGGTACCTGTCGGACAGTTCACGGATCCGCATGACGGCGGCGCCGGTGCCGGGCATGGTCTCGGCGAGCTGGATGACGGTCACGCCGTCCCGCCTGCGCGCCAGGGAGACGCACGTGCGGGTCGCGTCGATCGTCACGGACACGCCGAAACACAAGGCGTCCGACTCCCGGAACGAGCCGGGCGTCAACGGGTCCCGGCGCGCGGTCCGCGCCCACAGGCTCTCGCTAATGAACCGGTCCGTGGTGCCCATGTCACGCCGGTTCCCGAACGCTCGCGCCCAACCGCCCGCGTCGAACTCGCCGCCGTTCCTGAACTCGTCCATGAAATCAGGCAGCTGCTCGCGGTCGAACAGGTGACCGAGACCGGGATGGTAGCGGGCGACCACGTCGAGGTCGAGCGGATCCGCATCGTCCGGGATGCCCCAGTCGAAGAACGCCCACCGTTTCGGCATGTCCCCGGAACGGCACTGGTCCAGCAGCTGGTTGTAGAACGTGGACGTGATATCGCCCTCGGTCGAGGTGACCAGGATCTGCGGCCGATGCCCGGTGAGCTTCTGCCTGGTGATGGTCGTCGGCACGAAACCGTCCAGCAGCGTCTTGCCCTGCTCGGCCGTCAGGCTCCACGCCTCGTCGATATCGATCAGATCGCCCTGATAGCCATGGCCCGCGTCCGCGACCTGCGCGGACGGCTGCATGCGCGACCCGTTCACGAACGGCATGCAGATACTGCCCTTGCCCTTCTGCATGCGCCCGGTCAGCACGCTCAACGGGCAGTCGTCCCACTTCTGGAAATACTCCAGGAACTTCGTGTCCGCGTCCTTGCCGCGCTGGGCGAGATACCACACCATCCGGTCGGAGTGCAGCACGTCGCCGCGACGGGGGAGCAGACAGTTCTGGATCATCTTCGCGAAACTCGAATCGGTCTTGCCGAACTGGCGTTGCACGCTCACGATCACACGCCCGTAATAGTACGTGCCGGTCTCCGGGTCGATCTCTCCGGCCACGTCCCAGATATACGGGTATGTAAAATCTCTGGTTGAATAGCGGTCTTTGAAAGACGATTATCTTTCCGGACTCCGAAGAGGTTGGTTGGTTGAAAACCGTTCGATTCACGTTTCCGTTTCAACCAGAGATTTTACATACCCATTGAGGGTGTGAATCCCACTGTCGTGGGTTTGATGGGGTAGTCGATGTTGCGGAAGCCTTGGCATCGGCGTGGGTTGTGCTCTGTGCGTTGTTTCAAAAACGGGTTTCATCAAACGGAACAAAACCTGGGGCACTTCAGACTTGTTCGGCGAGATACGCCAACCTGCCACAGATTATGTAGTTACTCCTCGCCACGTTAGTGAAACCCGCAAATACTGGACTGCTCAAACCAACTCTCCCTCAGTAATCCGCGGCGATGCCAACATGCTGGTATCTGACCCCAGACGGGCGACAATTCGGCTTCATTTCTTCATCGATGTTCATCATTTGGCAAAGAACTCTAGGCGGAAGAATCAAATCGGATTATCGTTTCTCCAGCATCCTGATGTGGAACACCTTCCCCGTCCCAGAACTCGATGAAGCTACTCAGAAGCGCATCATCAAGGCTGGGCAGAAAGTTCCTCGACGTTCGCGCGCTGCACCCGGAGCGATCTCTTGCCGAGCACTACAACCCGCTGGCCATGGCACCAGAACTGGTGAAGGCGCATGACGCGCTCGATCGGGAAGTGGATAAAGCAATGGGGGCGGCGCGCAAGCTCACTTCGGAGCGTCAGTGCCAGAAGCTGCTGTTTGCCGATTACGCGAAACTCACCAACAATTAACCCAACGCTTGTTCGAACATGCCGCGCCCATGTTTTGGGATGTGGTCCATGGTCGCGAACATGATTTTCCTCAACGAGTACAACGAACCCCGCGAGCTGTCCGTGATCGATACGTCTACGGCCAGACTTCGCTCACTTTTTAGTACTACTGGTGGATTTCGGTTTTGGTGGGGGATTAACGCCGCCGGATTCGGTTTTTCCGTTGAGGAGGTCGTTGACTACTTCCCGATGGTGAAATGGGTCGATGGTGCGGTGAAGAGGAACCAGTCACCTGGAAGAGATCGATCCAGTCGCTGGTGCACAATCTGGGAGGTAGGGTCGCGGGGTCGATTCCTCGCGAGCGCAACCATGATTGTGTTTCTGAACGTGATGAAAACATCCCTGCCCTTCGGAGAATTTCCCCTATCCCGCGGCCCCGGGCGGTGAAAACGGTGTGCACCATCGCTTGAAAGGCTTTGCGCTGCTTTATCGGAATCTTCGGGTCATCCACCCGGCGGATCACTAAGATCCCCCCGTCAACGTTTGGCTGTGGCCGGAAAGCAGACCTCGGTACCCGGGAACCAAGGTGAAATGTGAACCATGGGGACCACTGAGCCGTCATCATCGTGCTTGCGCCTACTCCGGCCCGGCGGCGAGCGACTTCCCACTGCATGAGGAGTACAGCGTCAGTCCATGCCGGCGCATGCAGCAACTTTCGAAGAATGGCAGTGGTGAGGTGAAAGGGAATGTTTCCCACAATGACGCAGGGAGTGGCGGGTAACCGGAAGTTAAGGAAATCATCATGGACCACTTCGACCGTCGCCGAGGAGGTTTCTTGTGTGAGTTTGGCAGCTAGTTTTGCGTCCACTTCAACTGCCGTTATCGCCCTCCCCAAGTGGGCCATCGGGTGAGTGAGGGCACCGCTTCCTGGTCCTATCTCAATGATGGGGCCGGAGGTTTGTTTTACAAGATCGATGATGGAGTTGATGAACTTGTGGTCGGTGAGAAAATTTTGGCCATGTTCGTGACGGCCGTGTCCGTATGCAGACATCAGGTGTGCTCCTTGGAGTTGAAAGGAGCCGGGCATGGCAAATGGCCGCCCGGCTAAAGGACCGGAGTGGTTTTTAACCTACGGGTAGGAAACCGCCTTAGCGGTTGGTGCGCAACCGCAGGAAAGCGGTACCTGAAATCAACATGGGGCTATTATATCCGATATATCCGAGCGGGTCAAGTTGCGACGTGCCTCACGTTTTTTGAGCGCGAATTGCGTAGTGGTGCCTCAGTAAAA
>LBJMJ02800__coassemble_624_pt1 | contig 30302 bp, 33 predicted proteins | sample LBJMJ02800__metabat2_low_PE_009 | metagenome-assembled genome bin LBJMJ02800
TAACCCCGGCCTCCAAACACAATAACCAGTGGCCTCAAAAGCTACGAATATTCATGTGGTTTGTGGTTGGTTTATTGTTTGTGTTTTGTGTTTGCGTGCTATTTGTCGCCTGGTCGTTGTTGGTCGGCGTGGTTCGCCGTTGGCCTGCCGGTTGTTGCGCGGGGATGGAGCAGTGGCGGTGTGGTGGCCCCGACCTTCCTGCATGTCGCATACGGTTGGGGTCGTGCGTGGTGTGTGTCGATCGCGCCGACGCGAACCGTTCGTGATCGTGTTGTGTTTTGCGGTCTCGTTCGCGTTCGCGGCGGCGCTTGTTCGTCGTTCGATGGTGTTTCGCCGTCGTTTATTTGGTCGCGGTCTTTGACTATTCCTTGCTCTTCGAGAGCTTGACCACGCGCTGCTGGTGGAGGATGCCCCAGCCGATGCGCCATGTGGAGCGGAGTACGGTGGAGTCGTACTCGAAGGCGTCGTGACGGGAGAACGTCATCTGTCCGTATGCGGCGATGATGCCGGTCTTGTCGAGTACGAGGATGTCGTCGTCGGTCATCTGGGGGTTGACGATGACGGGTACTCCCCAGATGCTTTTGTCCACGGCCTCGCCGGGCGCTCCGAGCTGGTATTCCGATGTTCCCGTGGTGATCTTGCGGATGCCGCCCCAAGTCTTCGGGCTGAGGATGATGTGGGAGGGCTTGCCGTTGTCTGCCTCGATGGTGACGATGGCGTCCGATACGGCGTCGAACACGTCGGTCGGGGTCGCGCCCCATGCGGTGCCGGTGGTCACGGTGTCCATGTGCAGCAGGCCCTTGGGCTGCCATTCGTCGCCTTCCTGCGGGTCGTTGGTCAGGAAGGCCTTGTCCGCCGCCGTGGTCATGCTCCGCTGGATCGAGAGTGAGAACAGATTGGTCGGCGTCTTGTAGTGGCTGACTTCGTTCGAGTGGCGGAACAGCTGGGCCAGCTTGCCGGTATGGATCACGAGTTCGTCGAGCTGGGGTTCGGATTCCCCGATCTTCGCGCCTTCCCGGACGAATGCGGTGGTGCCGTCCTGCTTGCTGACGGCGACGCGCAATGCGGGTGTGTCGCCCTCCACGTTGCCGCCGAAGGTGGTGGTGGAGATGATGAGGGCTTCCGGCACGGTGGCTCGGGCGTCCAGATGCAGCGAGGGGTACAGAGATTCTTTATCGTTGGTTAAAAGCGCCATAAGTGGTTTTCCTTCCGGGGCGGTCATACGGATTTGACGTGGTGGACGGCCCCAACGTGATTTCGGTGTGCAGGATCATCCGGCCATCATGGCCGTGCCGTCTGCACTTTGTCGGTTTCTCCGTCCTTGGCGTCGCGCCCGGGAGGGGTGGGTGCCGTGTTTGCGGCGTCGCGCCGGAGGCCACGGCGGGCCTCGAAAAGCATTGAAACTGGGGGAGCGTCGCGCGCCCCCATTGGCTTCTATTCTACCATGCCGTGCGGGCATGCAAGCGGCTTGTTCATGCGGTTTCCACATTGTTTCATCGGTCGGCTGACATATGGACAAGCCCCCAGCCTCGACTGGGGGCGTTCCGCTTGGCCGGTCGCTAGTTGTCGTAATAGTAGTCATTCCGGCACGTCGTGTCTATCGGACCGTTGGTGTATCCGTATTCCAGGAACATGTTCAGGTTCGACATCTCGACCTGAAAGCTTGCCCGTTCTTGGAATGGCTTGACTTGCCGTTTGGGCCGGGGCGGGGCTGGCCTCAGAGGGTTGCCCGTGAGGTCAATCGGCATCCTGTTCACCTCCCTTCTCTTCCTCCGTGCCGTCGGCCAGTTTGATGCCTAGGATGTCGGCGGCTTCCTCCAAGGTCATGCCGGTTCGGTCGGCCTCGCCCCTCAGTGCGGTGGCGAGGGCGTCCAAGACGATGACGATGAGGGCGCGGCTGGTGTCTGCAAGCCCGGTGGGGAGTGTTATCTGCGCGTACCCGGCTTCGGCGGCCATACCGTTCTCGCAGAGCGCGGTTGCCTGCGCGGCGATGAACGCGCCGACGTATCGGGCCGCGTTGTTCTCCTTTTCGGTCATCTCGGAAAACAGTTCGGCCAGTTCCTCGGGTTCCGTGGCCTCCCGCTTGTTCTCGTCGGTCATTGGAAATGCACCTCCCTCGAAGTGTCCAGCAGTAGTTGCGTGATCTTGGCCAGCGTGGTTCGCATGGCCGCGTTCTGGGCGGCGAGTTGGTCGCGCTGTCGTTTCAGCCGCTCGATCCTGCCGGGCCTGCGGCGTTTGGCGGCGGGCTTCCGCGTCTGTTCCTCCGGTTCCCGCACGTCGTCCGTGCCGGGGTCGGGCGTGGAATACAAGGGTTCAATCATTCATGATCTCCTTTTCGTATCTGTGGAAATCGTCCATTGTCTTTCCGTAGCTGAGGCCGCCGTGGTACCGGCACCACCGGATGAACGGCCGCTGGGCCTCGTATTCGGCATCGGATAACAGACTGTGTGGCGGTTCGCGTGCTGCCACGACGTGTTTGAACAGTTCGACCGGTTTCATGCGCCGTCCGTCTCCGATAGGTCGCGTCGGGCGTGTTCGATGTGGCGGGCGGCCTGTTCCAGCCATGCGTCGAGGTGCCGGGCCTGTCTGGCCATGCGCCTGAGTCCCTCCGGGGTGACGGGAACGCCGTCCAGCGGGTCGGCGGCCATGAACGCCTCGATCTGCCAGCCGTCCGTCGTCCGGTGCTTGCAGATGTCCAGGCGCAGGCCGAACGGCGGTTGGTCGTCCGACCGGAACACGCGCACGGTATCCGGATCGTTGACGGATTCCTCATGGCCCCAGGTGCCGGAGAACACCACCTCGCCACGCCCGCTCATGCCGCACCTTCTTCCGTGTCGCGGGCTACGGCGTCCAGCGTTTCGGCGCTGTCTCGGAGCCATTCGGCCAGACCTGCGGTGTGCGCGGCGAGGTCCAGCAGATCGCCGCGCGTCGTCGTCCGCCACTCGCGGTTCTGCTGCATCACGCTCGCGTCGAGAAGCCCGTCGTCGCTGCGGGTGACGGTGAACACGAAGCCGAGCGGCTCGTATTCCGAACGGTAGATCTCGGTCGCCTCGTCGTTCATGCCGCGCCTCCCATGATGTCGCGGGCCTGACCACGGATGGTCGCGGCCAGCATCCTGACCTGCTCGATGCCGGGTTCGGGACAGTCCGATTGGACGGTGGCGGCGGCCAGCGCGTAGGCGGCGGCGACCATGTAGGCGTCCTCCACACCGCAGGATTCGAACGTGGCGGAGATGTCGGTGGTGGCCATCGCTCCGGCCGGGCCTATCGACGTGTACATGTCCATGCGGATCAGCGCGCCTTCGTCGTCAACGGGTACGCAACCGGTGTCAATGAACGTGCGTTCGTACCCCTTGGGCACGAGGTCGCCGGACGTGTACACGTCCCTGTCGGCGGTCGCCCACGGGTGGCTGGGGATTACCGGCTTGTAGTCGATGGTCTCGGTCTGAATCTTCATGATGGTTCCTTTCGGTGGTTGGTGCCGTCGAACCGCGACGGCGGCGGGTTCAAAACATGGCGGGCTGAGTCCATCCAGTCGGTCGCCGGGGCTTCCTATGGCGGTGAACTGGTTCAGGCTCAGGCGTTTCCGTTTCCAGCCCCATGTCCTCAAGCGTTTTGGCGAGTTCGCACATCGGGCAAGTGACCCAGTTCCCCGTGGACTTGGCTTCGGCGGTCGCCTGATAGTCGGTGATGATGCGGCAACCGCATAGGGTCATGGTCATGTTGCCGTCCGGCGTCGGGCGGATGTAGTGCATAACAATGGTGTCGGTGTTCATGGCGTTTCTCCCTTATACCCCGCAAAATGGCGTTACTCGCGTTACTTGGCGTTATTCCGCCGTTCTTGGGCGTTACCTATGCGTTACCGTTCGTGTTACCCGCGTTACCCGGTTCGGTCTGGGCTGGTGGCAGGTAGCGTTGCCAAGCGTCCTCGAAGTCGTCACGGTGCCATCCCCAGTTCCTTGCCCCGTCGATGACCACGGTTCTGGCCTTGGGGATGTCGTACCGTTTCAGGGTCTTGGTCAGATAGTTGCTGTCGATGCCCTGATCGTCCTTGCCCAAGGTCGCCCAAGGTGCCCCGTCGATCTGTTTCAGTGCGCCGAGAAGCGGGAGGCGGAACATGGCGTCCGCGTGGTGTTGGTCGAACACGTCCCGGATGTCCCTGAGTAGCCTTTCTCCGAGCGACTGTGGTTCACTGTGGCTGTCCTCGACCATGCGTGGCGCGATGTCGGCCACGATGTCCGGCCAGTCGCCGCCTGTCAGCATGGCGGTGATGAACAGCGGCTCCCACACGTCCGCGTCCCTGTCCTGAATCGACTCGGGGAGTTCGGGGTACTTGTCGTAGCCGAGGGTGCTGAGCTTACTCGCCGCTCCCTTGCTCCACTTCTCCAGTTCGGAGCGCAACGGCTTGGCCTCCGCCTGCGCCTTGCGGAACCGGAACGGTGCCAGAACCGTATTGGGGTTGCGCCGCTTCATCCTGAATATCACGGCCCTGTCCATGATCGTGTCCGGCAGGTCGCCTATGCCCGCAAGGCAGACCGGCGCGAACACGGGATAGTCCTTGGTGTCCACTTCCTTGGCGTGAATCTCGCAGCGGCCCACGAACGCGCCGCGACGGTATCCGGCGTTGAAGATTCGTCTGAGGTCTTCGCTGGACTCGGTGGGCTTGCCGAAGAACAGTGCATCGGCCTCATCCAGCAGAATCGTCGGCAGCGGCTCCCCCTCCGGCCTGTCGAGCTTCCTGAACAAGTAGGCGGCGGACACGTCGATGGTGCGGATGGGTTCGGCGCATAGCAGTTCCGTGACTTCCTGCAATCGAGTCTTGCCGCTCCGTTTCTCCGGGCTGATTACCGCGAGGCGTGGCGTCGATTGCAGTTCGTGCGCTATCCATGTGTGGGCAATCCATAGGGCGTGAATCGGTGCGTAGTCGTCATTTGGGTATGCGATGTAGCGTTCGCAAAAGTCTTGAACAAGCTTCATGGTAACGCTTGTAACGTCTCCGGTAACAAGCGGGTAACGTCCAGAATCGGCGGAATAACGCCCGGTAACGCCGGTAACGCCTTTTTCAGGGGTATAAGGGGCATTCGATGGGTCAAGATACGAGGTCGCCCGGTTCAGCTCCATCATTTCGGACATGCTCGGCATCGTCGCGCGTGTCATCGTGCATCACCTCCAGTCGAGTGGCTCATATTCATGGCCTCCAGCGGTTCGCGGTATCCCATCGCCGGAGAAACCTCCGTCGAGTTCCGGCGCTCCGTCAAGCAGGACGGTGTCGGCGTACTCACGTCGGGCATTGAGGAACTGCATGAACCTCCGGTAGTCGTCCGGCCAGCTTGTTCGCGGGGCCGAACGATCAGGGCCAGAGCGGCCAGCAGCAGGGCTACCAGCGGCAGGTTCTCCGCGAAACCCATACTGAGGAACATCAACAGAAAACAGATTCCGGCTCGAATCATGGGAATGTCCGGCGTCCCGATGGCTTTTGGGCGTACAATCGAATCGGCTTGAGAAATCACGTAGCCTTTCGACGCTCCGGCCATGCCAGTGGTCGGGGCGTCACTCATTATCGTGGTCATTCCTTCACCTCCATAGGGTCTTCGATATTGCGATGCATGTAGTGCAGGACGTCGGAGCGCCGGTAGACGGTCACGCCATTGACCGACGTCTCATAGCTGGGGCCGTCCACAGTGTCCCGGAGCCGCGTCCACACGGAAACCGGAACCTCGGTGACGGCGGCCAGCACGCCCACGGTGCAGATTCTCGGCAACGTGCGGGCTGCGGCAAGCTGAGCGGCAGTAAACCTCATGCGTCCTCCCTTGCGGTAGAGGTGCAGCGCCCGGCCTCCATCCATTTGAAGATGTCCGAAGCGCGGTAGAACACGGTGCGGGGAGTGGGCTTATAGAACACGGGGCCTTGCCCGTCGTAACGGAGTTGCGCGAGGTGATTGCGCGTCATCCCCGGCATAAGCTCCAGCGCCTGATCGATGCTTAGAAATGGTTCAGGTGCGGTAGTGGTTGGCGGTGCTGTCTTCTGCAATGCCATCTTTGCCTCCAGTCGTAACTTGCGTAGCTGATTCTATCTGCGCAAGTCTGATTGTATACCACCTTTTGCGTATGTAGTAATCATTGCGCAATTGCGCGTGTCGGAATAGACGCGCATAATCGCCTTATGGACTTCTCACGTATTTACAGCGGCAGTAATTCAGTGGAAATCGGCGGGTTCGACTTGTCTGTATATGGGGAAGTCGAAGACGGCGCAGCGCCGGTTACTTTCGCCCCCAATTTGGCGGTCATCGATTCGTACACTGTCCATGTCGAGGACAATGGGAAAAAGTTCGCGGTGGATATAGTCATGGGGTATAGCCTTGAGGCACATCAAATCGTAATGACTGATTGCCTGTTCCACGCTTCGAAGTATGAACGATATGGGCACGGGTTAAAGGTGAGCGAACTGCACAAGATACCTCTGGAGTCGATTATCAAAATTGTGCAGCCCGATCTTTACGGGTATGACGATGAACATTTTTATGGCCCTCTTCCTGAATGGAATCGCATACTGGAGTCTGTTCCGTTCGACAAGCTGAGGGAGTATGGGCCAGTTACGGATACGTTGCTATGGGTATCGCGCGTATATTCTGTTGCCAGAATCAACAAGCGCCCGCCTGCTAAAGAGGTCTCTGAGTTGTTCTCTATTCCACTGCGCACGGCATCCCACTGGGTCAAACTGATGCGTGAGCGTATCGATCTTGATGGAATAGATATGTTTACGTCGCTGAAGTTTGATAAGAAGTACGTTCTGTGCGATGAGAATGAAGCTGGTCGAATGTTTCTGCAAGCTACCGGAGTTGAGAACTAATGGCGGCTATCATCGCATATGAGTTGGCGGACGGTTCCAGACGCTACTATGTGAAGTATCGTGATGCCGCGCATAGGCAGCATAAGAAGAGCGGGTTCAAAACCAAGCGGGCCGCTCAGGACTACGCGGCACGCATGGAAACGTCCATAACGGACGGCACGTGGGTCAACCCGGCCAAAGGCCAGACCACAGTCAACGAACTGGCCGTGGTCTGGCTGCAAGGCAAGCAGGGCGTATCCAAACCCAAGTATTACGCCGATCTGGAGAGCGCATGGAACGTGCATGTGCAACCCAAGTGGGGGAGCCGTCCCATTGCATCTCTGCGCCGCTCGGAAGTCCAGTCATGGGTCAGCGAATTGTCGGCGGTGCGGAGCCCCAGTGTGGTTCTACGCGCGTTCGGCGTACTCAAAGGAATCTGCGGTGACGCTGTGGCCGACCGGCTCATACCGGAAACGCCATGCCGAGACATCAAGCTTCCGAAGAAACCGAAGAAGAGGCGGAACTATCTGAGCGCCGTCCAAGTGGTCGAACTGGCGAGGAACAGCGAGGGCCACGACGCGCTGATTCTGACATTGGGCTTCTGTGGTCTCCGATGGGGAGAAGCCAAAGCCCTGAGAGTCGATAACGTGGACTTCGAGCGGAAAAGACTGGAAGTGCGCAGCAGCATAACCCGAGTCAACGGCAAGGACGTGGAAACCGCCACGAAGACATGGGAACATAGGGAAGTGCCTGTGCCGGACTTGGTTCTTGATGCGTTGAAACCTCTGTGCGCCGGGAAACACGGCGATGACCATGTGTTCCTCGAACGTGACGGTTCCCTTATCAGAACGCAGACGGCTCAGGGCAACCGGCGCACATGGTGGCGGCGGGCATTGAACGCAACCGACGTCCCGGTGATGACATGCCACGACCTCCGGCATACGGCGGCAAGCATCGCAATCAGCTGCGGCGCTAACGTGAAAGCTGTACAGAGAATGTTGGGCCATAAGTCGGCGGCGATGACGCTGGACACCTACGCCGATCTGTTCGATACCGATCTGGACGACGTGGCCGTTACCGTCAACAAGCGGATACGCGAGGCCGTGGAAGACCTTAAAGGTACCAAAAAGGTACCAAACTGTGAAAAAACACCGTAATCTCGGCATTGCACATTAATTGCAAAATGGCTTGATTTCAACGTTTTCAACATGAATCGTTGATATGCCAACAGCTGTAATAGGGTTCGATTCCCGTCGTCCGCTCCACTTGAAAGGCCGCGGAATAGTCCGCGGCCTTTTGCATTGACCGCCCCGGCTCTGCCGATACGTCGCGGTATGGTGGGACGCAGTGACTGCATACCGTCGAACCGGCAAGGGTGGGATATGAGCGAGGATGTCAGCATGCGGGAGAGCTCGGAGCGTGCGATGGAGGGATCTGCGTGCGGCGACGGCGGGCAGCCCGTCGACCCGGCGGCCAACGGCGTATCCAAGCATCCCGTCGCGTCCATCCCCACAACCGACCTGTCCTTCGCGGATATCGAGCGCAGCCGGTCCCATCCGGTGCGTTGGGCGTGCTACATCGTTGCCGTGCTGGCCGCCATCATCGCCCCGTACTGGCTGGGGCGCATGATCGCGGTCGAGCATACCGCGTGGCTGGTCAGCCATCTGAGCGCCTTCGAACCGCGTGGCGTGGCGCTGGTGTCCTGGGCGGTCACGGTGCTGGCGCTGGCCGGATTGGGCATGATCATCGTGGAGTCGCATAACTGGCTCGGACGGATCATCTTCTTCCTAGGGCTGGTGGCCGAACAGTTCATTGCGGGGTTGTGCCTGCTGCGGTTTGATTTCTGGTATGCCACCTATGTGGTGTATGGCGATGACGCGGCCGTGCCGAACGCCGCGAACCTGGGCATCATTGCGGCCGGCGTGGCGGTGGCCGTGTACGCCGTGCTGTTCGTGGGGCTGCTGGTGATGATTCGCAAGGATTCGCCGTTGAATGTGCTGACGCGCAGCTGGGCCTCGTTCATCCTGTTCTTCGTGATCGAGGCGATCGCGCTGCTGGTGGTGTTGTTCGGCGGTCTGCTGACGGCGGTGTGAGTTGGTCGCACCCTCCTGTATACTGTTCATTTGGCGTGTTTCGCCCGCGGATTGAGAGCGCCGCGACATCGGGTCGCAGGCACCGCGCAACGGGATATATAAGGAGGATGCCGTGGCACTTACGGCTGAACAGAAGCAGCAGATCATCACCGAGTACGCGACGCACGAGGGTGACACGGGCTCCCCGGAGGTCCAGGTCGCGCTGCTGAGCAAGCGCATCGCCGACCTGACCGAGCACCTGAAGCAGCACAAGCATGATCACCACTCCCGTCGTGGTCTGCTGCTGATGGTCGGTGACCGTCGCCGTCTGCTCGATTACCTGAAGCGTGTGGACATCAACCGTTACCGCTCGCTGATCGAGCGGCTGGGTCTGCGCCGATAATTGAATTCTTCCGCCCGGGCACGTGTGCTCGGGCGTTTTGCATGTCGGCTTTCTGACGAGGGATGAACGGCAACTGAGGCCCGGAACGGGCATGGATGATGAGGAAATCTGACACGAGGAACGCGCGGCCAGGTATGCCGCGCACGGCATGCACATGTGAAGGCAAGAACCAAGAAGCAAGTAGGAATTAGAACACAAAGGAGAAACCCTTGGAGGGTCCCGAAATCAAGGCCGTTGAGGCCGTAATCGACAATGGTTCGTTTGGCAAGCGCACGCTGCGCTTCGAGACCGGCCGCCTCGCCCAGCAGGCCGACGGCGCCGTGGCCGCGTATCTGGATGATGATTCGATGGTGCTGTCCACCACCACCGCCGGTTCCAGCCCGAAGGAGAACTACGACTTCTTCCCGCTGACCGTGGACGTTGAAGAGAAGATGTACGCCGCCGGCAAGATCCCGGGCTCGTTCTTCCGCCGTGAAGGCCGCCCGAGCTCCGAGGCGATCCTGGCCTGCCGTATCATCGACCGCCCGCTGCGCCCGCTGTTCCCGCACACGCTGCGCAACGAGGTGCAGGTTGTGGAGACGATCCTGGCCGTCAACCCGGATGACGCGTACGACGTCATCGCGCTGAACGCCGCCTCCGCCTCCACGATGATCTCCGGTCTGCCGTTCGAGGGCCCGGTCTCCGGCGTCCGTCTGGCGCTGATCGATGGCCAGTGGGTTGCGTTCCCGCGTTGGAGCGAGCGTGAGCGCGCCGTGTTCGAGATCGTGGTCGCCGGCCGCGTGGTGGACAATGGCGACGTCGCGATCGCGATGATCGAGGCCGGCGCCGGCAAGAACGCGTGGACCCTGATCTACGATGAGGGCCAGATCAAGCCGGACGAGGAGGTTGTGGCCGGTGGCCTGGAGGCCGCCAAGCCGTTCATCAAGGTCATCTGCGAGGCCCAGGCCGAGCTCAAGCGCATCGCCGCCAAGCAGACCAAGGAGTTCCAGCTCTTCCCGGAGTACACCGACGAGCTGTACGCCCGCATCGACGAGATCGCTCACGCCGATCTGGACGAGGCGCTGTCCATTGCGGAGAAGCTGCCGCGTCAGGACCGCATCGCCGAGATCAAGCAGCACGTCAAGGATGTGCTGGCGAACGAGTTCACCGACATGGACGAGGCCGAGAAGGAGAAGGAGCTCGGCAACGCGTTCAAGGAGCTGCAGCGCCAGATCGTGCGCCGCCGCATCCTGACCCAGGACTACCGCATCGACGGCCGTGGCCTGCGCGACATCCGCACGCTGTCCGCCGAGGTCGACATCGTCCCGCGCGTGCACGGCTCCGCCCTGTTCCAGCGCGGCGAGACCCAGATTCTGGGCGTCACCACGCTGAACATGCTCAAGATGGAGCAGCAGCTCGATTCGCTGTCCGGCCCGCAGTCCAAGCGTTACATGCACAACTACGAGATGCCGCCGTACTCCACCGGCGAGACCGGCCGCGTCGGCTCCCCGAAGCGCCGCGAGATCGGCCACGGCGCCCTTGCCGAGAAGGCGATCGTGCCGGTGCTGCCGAGCCGCGAGGAGTTCCCGTACGCCATCCGTCAGGTCTCCGAGGCCATCGGTTCCAACGGTTCGACCTCGATGGGCTCCGTGTGCGCCTCGACCCTGAGCCTGCTCGCCGCCGGTGTGCCGCTGAAGGCCCCGGTCGCCGGCATCGCGATGGGTCTGGTTTCCGGCGACGTGGACGGCCAGCACATCTTCAAGACCCTGACCGATATCCTGGGCGCCGAGGACGCGTTCGGCGACATGGACTTCAAGGTGGCCGGCACCTCCGAGTTCATCACCGCCCTGCAGCTGGACACCAAGCTCGACGGCATCCCCGCCGACATCCTGGCCGCCGCCCTGCAGCAGGCCAAGGAGGCCCGCACCACCATCCTCGAGGTCATCAACGAGTGCATCGACGGCCCGGCCGAGATGAGCCCGTACGCGCCGCGCATCATCACCACCACCGTTCCGGTGGACAAGATCGGCGAGGTCATCGGCCCGAAGGGCAAGATGATCAACCAGATCCAGGAGGACACCGGCGCCGAGATCTCCATCGAGGACGACGGCACCGTCTACATCGCCTCCGAGGGTGGCGAGGCCGCCGAGAAGGCCAAGCAGATCATCGACCAGATCGCCAACCCGCATGTGCCGGAAGCCGGCGAGACCTACAACGGCAAGGTCGTCAAGACCACCAGCTTCGGCGCGTTCGTGAACCTGACGCCGGGCACCGACGGCCTGCTGCACATCTCGCAGATCCGCAACCTGGCCAACGGCGAGCGCATCGACGCCGTCGAGGACGTGCTCAAGGAAGGCGACACCGTTGAGGTGATCGTGCAGGGCGTCGACGACCGCGGCAAGATCAGCCTGGCCATTCCGGGCTTCGAGGATCAGGAGTCCTCGGCTCCGCGCCGTGAGCGTGGCGACCGCGAGGATCGCCGTGGTGGCCGTGGCCGCCGCGACGACCGTCGTTCCGAGCGTGAGGACCGCGGCTACCGTTCGCGCCATGACTACGACGATGACCGCGATTACGATGATCGTCCGCGTCGCCGCCGCGATCGCGACGATCGCTACGATGACCGCGACTATGACGATCGTCCGCGTCGCCGCCGCGAATCCCGCGATTACGATCGCGACGATCGCCGCGATGACCGTCGTTCCGAGCGTGACGACCGCGGCTACCGTTCCCGCCGTGACGACCGCAACCCGCGGTACGCCGCCGACGAGAACTACGACGAGTACCGTTCCGAGCGCGAGGAGCGTTCCGAGCGTCCGCGTCGTCGCGTCCGCCGCGACTTCGACCTGTTCGAGGACTGATTGGTATGGTCGGTCGGCGGATCGGGCCGCTGACCTGACCCTATGACGTCGGGAGCCCGCTGACCATGAGTCGGCGGGCTCCTTCGCGTATGCGGGGTGTTCGATGGGAATCGACGCCGATGGTGTGCGGATTTTGTATGCTCTCGGCGTGTTTTCTGCAGAAAACTGCAGATGAGCTTGACTCATGCCGAATGATTGCCGAATCTATAACAAGCTTGGGTAAGGGAAGGCTTGTTGATCGGACGGTCCGCGAGGGGAGGCGCGGACCGGCGTCGAGATTTCACCGCTTCAGTCACCGGACGGCTTGCGCGGTAACGCTTCAGACGGCTATGCCGCATATGTTATAGGACATGCAGCGCATGGCATTGCGCGATGACCTCATGCCATTCCCTGACGCCGAATTTGCGTTTGATATTGCGTCGGTGCGAGAAGACCGTGGCGATGGATATGCCCAGTTCGTCGGCTATCTGCCGCGACGTGCGGTGCCCCATACTGAGTGTGATGATGCGCTGCTCGGCCGAGGTCAGGTGGATGGCGGCGCTATGGGTGGTTTCCGTGGATTCCGATACGTCCGGGAATGCGCTGTCCTCCGGATAGTGCTTTCCCTCGGCGACTGCGGCAATGGCGTCGATCAGCGTGGAACGGAGCGTGCTTTTGTCGAGCAGCGCCTGCGCTCCGGCGTCGGCCAGGGCCTGCTCGTAGACCTCCGGCGTGTATGAGGTGATGCCGATGATGCCTGTATCCGGCGAGATCTTGCGGATTTCCGCGGCAACCTGCGCTCCGGTCAGACCGTTGAGCGCCATATCGACGATGAGGATGTCGGTGTGTTGTCCGAATCGACATTCCTGCACTGCCTGCGCGGGTTTGGTATAGGCCCAGATATCGGCGATGTTGTTCTCCGATCCTGTGGACTGTTTCAGCATGGCCACGATATATTCCAACGCGCAGGAATCATTGTCCAACACGCCGATGCGGAGACGGCGCGTTCTGCCGGTTGTCGATGATTCGCTCATCGTGTTTCCCTTCCGTTGACTCCGATTGTAATGCACACTGAAGGACGGTGTTGCACGAGTTCGGTATCATCTGCAGCTCGAGGGGCCATCCCTACCTGTTGAGAGAATGATGGTATCGGCTCGTCGAAAGGAATGCCATGATCGTCGGTATCGTCATCGCAGTCATCGTTGTCCTGCTCGTCCTGTGGGCGGTGGGCTCCTACAACTCCCTGGTGGCGCTGCGCAACCGCGTGGCGAACGGCTGGGCGCAGATCGATGTGCAGCTCAAGCAGCGCGCTGATCTGGTCCCGAACCTGGTGGAGACCGTCAAGGGGTACGCGGCGCATGAATCCGAGGTGTTCACCCAGGTCACCGAGGCCCGCGCCGGCGCGGTGGCCGCGGCCGCCGACCCCAAGGCCGGCGCGGCCGAACGCGCGGCCGCCGAGAACAAGCTCAGCCGTGCCCTGGTGAACCTGCAGGCTACTGCCGAGGCTTACCCGCAGCTGCAGGCGAACCAGAACTTCATGGATCTGCAGAACCAGCTGAGCCAGCTGGAGCAGAAGATCGCCTACGCACGCCAGTTCTACAACGACGTGGTGCTCAAGTTCAACACCGCCATCGAAACGGTGCCGTCCAACATCATCGCAGGACTGTTCCATTTCACCCAGGCCCAGTACTTCGAGGCGGACGAGCAGTCGCGCCAGGTGCCGCAGGTCAGCTTCTCCAAGTGAGTGGCCGGTGCCGGCGGCGTCGCACCGGCTGAAAGGGGATGACAATGTCCGGGAAGCATGCATTCGGTGCCGCCGCGGCCGCGGCGGTGATCACGGCGATTGCGGCCCTGCTCGCCACGTTCATCATCGTGTTCGGCGATGACGATGCCGCCATGAGCTACCGTTCGCTCGATTACGAGGTCACGGTGCAGCCCGACGGCGATCTAGAGATCACCCAGCATGTGGATTTGCGGCTCAACGAGCGCGAGGACGATGACGACAACACGGTGCCGTGGAAGCAGCTGTACCAGCAGTACCGTTTCAACCCCGACAACCTGACCGCCATCACCGGCGTCAGCGTCACCAATGCCTCCACCGGCGAGACCTACGCGCAGACCGACCCGCGCACTCCGTCCGGCATCGGCGACGACGAGTGGAACACATCGTACGCGCGGCACTGGTACATCGCCGACGTCACCGGCGGCGCGGACGACCCACAGCCCTATGCGCCGGGCGACGACATCGGCGAACAACGCATGGTGGAGATCGGCTGGAACATCCCCGTCACCGTGGAGGCTGACAGCATGCGCTTCGACATCACGATGACGTTCGAGGGCGTGACGACCGCGTACGACGACGTCGCCACGTTCCAGTGGGAGCCGTTCGGGCCGTCCAACCAGATGCCGATCGGCACCGTGACCGGCACGGTCCGGCTGCCCGAAGGCGGCGACGGGAGCCTGACACGCGCCTGGCTGCACTTCTCCGGCACGTCGGAAACCTCGCGCAGCAACAACGTGCTGCAGTTCACCGCATACGACGTGCGCGCCGGCCAGCATCTCGACCTGGTCGCCATGGTCGACGTGAACGCCACCGACGGCGTCGTCCGCACCGCATCGGGGCGGGCCGCGGACCGCATCATCGACGACGAGAGCCGGCAGGAGCGTCAATGGCGCGAATCGCAGCAGGCCGCAGCCATCCGTCGGGTGGTGATCTGGGCGGTACTGGCCGTGGTCGGCGTCGCGCTGATCATCTGGGGCGTGATCGCCTCGATCCGCAGCAACCGTGAGGCCGACTACCGTGGCGGCATCGAATACTGGAGGGATCCGCCCGAGATCAGCCCCGCTTCGGCGGCGAGGCTGCTGTCGATCGTGCAGCCCGATGCCGCAGGGGATCTGCAAACCCGGCAGATGTCCTCCAGCGTGCTGTCGTTGGCGGACAAACACGTGATCGGCGTGCGTCCGGGCCCCGCCGACCTGTACGATGGCAGCGCCGCTGGCGACCGGTCGGCCGCGATATCCGCCGCGCAACGGTTCCCTGCGTTCTCGCAGACGGGCGGGAAACTCGACGACACCGCCACCATCACGCTCGATCCGGCGGTCGCATCCGGCGGAGTTCCGGCGGCGGATCTCAGCCAGTCCGAGGAGGCGGCGCTGAGCATGCTGCAGGCCGCGTCCGAACGCTGCGGGTCCGCGACGTTCGACCTGGAACGGATGAACGCGGCGTTCGAGGACGATGAGGATGGCTACGAGCTGCAGGAGGCGTTCGACACGGCCTGCGCCAACGAGTTCGCGCTGCTGGGCGCCACGCGCGCCGTGGGCGGACAGGCGCTGGCGGCAGGCATCCTCGGCGTTGCCGTGGCGTTGGCCACGTTCCTGTTCAGTGGCGCCGAACAGCAATTGGCCGTGGCCCTGGTGCTGGGATGCCCGCTGCTGTTCGGGTCGGCGTTCGTGCTGTGCAGCATGCGCCGCACCGGGCTGACCGAGGAAGGCCGGCGGTTGGCCGGACAGGTGGTCGGTCTGAAACGGTATCTGGAGGATTTCAGCGACTTCTCCGACCGCGGCGTGGCCGATCTGACCCTGTGGGACCGTTATCTGGTCTATGCGGCCGCCTTCGGCATCAGCGACACGGTGCTGAAGCAGCTGGCCGAGGCCTATCCGGAGCTTTGCGACCCGAGTTGGCTGGACTCGTACGCCACGGGGCATGTGGTGTACTGGGCCTACCGGCCCTACTGGTATGCGCACACATGGAGCGCGGGAGCCGTGGCCCCTGTGGCCGACATCGCCTCATTCAGCGCCAATGTGGGGAACATCGGCGCCCACCTCGACGCTGGGTTCGCCGATATCGCGAGCACGTTCCAGGCCGCCGCGCCGGGGTCGTCCGGCGTCTCCGGCGGCTCGTTCTCCGGCGGTGGCTTCGGCGGATCCGCCGGCGGCTCCGGCGGCGGCTCGTTCGGAGGACGATGACCGCGGATTCCGCGCCGGCAAGGGTAATCTGGACGAGGACGATCATCTAGCGACAAAGGAGCAACCATTATGGTGATGCATCGCAATCTGGGGCCGTTCGACACCACGGCCATCGGTCTGGGCGAGATGCCCCTGACCATCGAGAACAACCTCGGCTGGGCCAAGGGCATCGAGACCATCCACGCCGCGCTGGATGCCGGCTGCCGGCACATCGATACCGCCTGGTCCTACTACTGCTCGGGTGGTGAGGAACAGACCGGCGAGAAGCTGGTCCGCGAGGCGATGGACAGCTGGAACGGTCCGAAGGACGAGGTGCTGATCGCCACCAAGGTCGGGCATTACCGCAACTTCACCGACGGCGTGCCCACCTGGGGCAAGGACGGCAAGCCCGAACACCTGATCCGCTACGCCAAGCAGTCCGCGCAGACGCTCGGCGTGGACACCATCGACCTGCTGTACTTCCACCGTCCCGACCCCGAAGTGCCGTACAACGAGTCCTGCGAGGCCATCAAGCAGCTGCTTGACGAGGGCGTGGCCCGCTGGGCGGGCATCTCGAACGCGTCGGTCGAGCAGATCGACATCGCCCGCGATGTCCTCGGCGACAAGCTCGTGGCCGTGCAGAACCAGTATTCCCCGATCTACCTGGACACGCAGGACACGCTCGAACACTGCGCGAAGCTCGGCATCGCCTTCGTGTGCTGGAGCCCGCTCGGCGGCTTCCGCAAGCCGAAGGACGAGAGCAAGTTCGACCCGTTCCGCGAGGTGGCCGCCGCCCACGGCGTCAGCTACCAGCAGGTGGTGCTCGCCTGGGAGCTCGCCAAGGGCGATCACATGTTCGTCATCCCCGGCGCGCACCGGCCCGAGACGATCCTCGATAGCCTCAACGCCGGCGACCTCGAGCTGACCGACGAGGAGCTCGCCAAGCTCGGCTGACGGCAGGGGAGAGCCCAACCCGTGGTACGCAACCGCATGGTTTAGGATTGCCTGCGCCATCGCCTACACTGGGATGCGCTATGAACGAAGAACACGTGATGCGCACCCGCAACAAGCCTGAAGTGTTGGCTCCCGCCGGCAACCTGCGAGGCCTGAAGACCGCCGTGGACTACGGGGCGGACGCCGTGTACTGCGGCGGCAAGGCGTTCGGCATGCGTTCGGCGCCCAGGAACCTGAGCCTGGAGGACTTCGAGGAGGGCTCCCGGTACGCCCATGAGCGCGGCGCGCGCGTCTATGTGACCTGCAACGTGCTGCCGCGCAACGCCGAGGTCGAGGACTTGAAGGAATACCTGGGCCAGCTCAAGGACACCGGCGTGGACGCGCTGATCGTCACCGACATCGGCGTGATGATGGCCGCCCGGCGCATCGCCCCGAACCTGGAGATCCATATCTCCACGCAGGCCGGCGTGACCAACTATCTGGCTGCCAACGCCCTGTACGAGCTGGGCGCCAAGCGCGTCGTGCTCGCCCGGGAGATGGATTTGCAGGCCGTGCGCGACATCCGCGCGAACATCCCCGAGGACATGGACATCGAATGCTTCGTGCACGGCGCGATGTGCATGGCGTTCTCCGGGCGCTGCCTGTTCTCCAACTACCTGACCGGCCGCGACGGCAACCACGGCGAATGCGCCCAGCCCTGCCGCTGGAAGTACTCAATCGTGGAGGAGAAGCGCCCGGGCCGCTACTTCCCGATCGAACAGACCCAGGACGGCGCCTATCTGTTCAACTCGCAGGACATGAACATGCTGGAGCACCTGGACGACCTGATCGACGCGGGCGCCACCAGCCTGAAGATCGAGGGCCGTTCCAAGAGCGCCTACTACATCGCCGCCATGACGAACGCCTACAAGAGCGCCGTCAACGAATACATGGTCCAGCGCGGCTTCGAGGACGAGGACGGCACGCCCCTCGCCCCGTTCCGCGACCGCGTGCGCCGCACGGCGCCGGGGGAGAGCCCCCGCGTAGGTGAGTCGGCCATCGAGACGGACACCCCGGCCCCCGCCCCGGTCGACCTGCCGCAATGGCTGCGCGAGGAACCCTACAAGGTCGCCCATCGCGATTACAGCACCGGCTTCTACTACCCGGAGCATCCGGTCACCCAGAACACCGATCGCAGCCACTACTTCCGCGAATGGCTCGTGGTCGGCGAGACGCTCGGCTGGTCCCCGGAGGAGGGCGGCCGCCTGACCATCATGAGCCGCAACAAGATCGAAGCCGGCCAGCTGGTGGAATTCGTACTGCCCGGCCGCGCCCCCTACGCCTACACGGTGCCCGGCGGCGGCTTCCGCGACGAACACGGCACGTGGGTGCCGGAGATCAATAACCCCGCGCACGTGTTCTCGATGCCCTGCCCCGAACCGATCCCCGTGAACGCCGCGATGCGTTCGCGCACCAAACAGGCCACGATGAAGGCCGAGTAGGTTCCCCGGAACAGACCCAAGCAACGTATCAAGGAGCACACCGATGAGCACAGTCGACACCACCGACGGCATCCTGGACAGCAACGCCATCAGCCCCACCGACAAGAACGGCCGCCCGATCCCGGTGACCATCCCCGTCATGCTGGCCCCCGGCGTCAGGGTGGTGTACACCACGCGCCTGGGCGGCGTGAGCCAGGGCGACGCGGCCGGGCTCAACCTCGGCGGCAAGAACGGCGACGATCCGAATCACGTGGCCGCCAACCGCGCCGCGCTCGCCGACGAGATCGACGCGCGGCTGTCCCTGGTCAGCCAGATCCACTCCGGCACCGCCATCGACATGGATGAAACGTATGCACCGAACCGCGACTACGGGTTCGACGCCACCGGCGGCGCACTGCCCGACGGCGGCGAGCCGGAGGCGACGGCGATCGAGGCCGACGCCCAGGTCACGACCCGGCGCGGCGTCGCCCTCGGCGTCTTCGCCGCCGACTGCCTGCCGGTGATGCTGGCCGACGCCGAAGCCGGCGTGATCGGCGTGGCCCACTGCGGCCGCCGCGGCCTGCAACAGGGCGTGATCGGCGAAACCGTGCGAATGATGACCGGCAAGGGCGCCAGCGTCGAGCGCATGGTGGCCACGCTCGGACCGTGCATCTGCGGCGACTGCTATGAGGTCGGCGAGTCGATCGCCGTTGAATTCGACGCGCGATTCCCCGGCACGGCCACCACCACCCGTTTCGGCGGCCCCGGTATCGACATCGCCGCCGCCGCGCTGCAGGAGCTCGCCGCCGCCGGCATCACGGACGATCGCATCGTGGAATCCCGCCCGCGCGTGGCCGCCGCCACCCAGTACCTGTCCGAGGACGATGAGCTGGCTGCGCTGTGCCGCACGGACGGCGAGGGCGAACCCGAGCTGGCCGCCCGCATCGACGGCGTGCGCCATAGCCTGTGCACGCTGGAGAACCCGCTGTGGTACTCGCATCGTCGCGCCGCGTTGGCGGACAAGAGTGGCGAGGGCCGCATGCTCGCGCTTATCGTGCGTGAGTAGCGCGAGTAGCGTGAGCGGCGCAGCGCGACCGCATGCCGACGCATGTTGAGGTCGGTCGCGCTGTGGACGGGACGCGGTCCCCCCCCGTGCAGGCGGGCCGCATGGATTTGGTGCAGAAGCTGTCCGGCGATGTGACCGGGCGGCGGACAAGGCCTTACGGTGGTGGATATGAGTCAGAGAGAGCAGAGTGCGGTGCCCGTGGTGGCTGTGGTGCTGGCGGCCGGATTCGGCACGCGGTTCGACCCGAACAACCCCAAGCAGCTGGTGTCGGTCGGCGGCAAGCCGATCGTGTGCTGGAGCATCGAGGCGTTCGAGGCCAACCCGCGGGTCACCGACACCGTGGTGGTGGTCAATCCGCAGGTGCGCCACGCCGTGGAACGGCTGGTGGATCAGGCCGGCTATCCGAAGGTGCGGATGATCCTCAACGGCGGCGCCGAGCGTGTGGACAGCACTGCGGCCGCGCTGGATGCGCTCGCCGCGGCGGGCATCCCCGGCGACGCGAAGATCCTGATCCACGACGCGGTGCGTCCGTTCGTCGCCCAATCCTCGATCGACGGGTGCGTGGATGCGCTCGACCGGTTCACGGCGGCCACCGTGGCGTTCGCCTCCACCGACACGGTGCTGCTCACCCGCGACCTGGGCGACGTCAAGGTCGTCCAGTCGGTGCCGGACCGTCCCCAGACCTTCCGCGCCCAGACCCCGCAGGCCTTCCGGTTCTCCACCATCCGACGCGCCTACGCACTGGCCGCGCACGATCCCGACTTCCACCCGACCGACGACACCCGCGTCGTCGTCGACTATCTGCCGGACGAGCCGGTCGCCATCGTGGCCGGCAGCGAAACCAACCTGAAGGTCACCACGCTCGCCGACATGCCCACGGCCGAGCGCATCGCCGCCGATATTCTCACCCAACGCCGGTAGACTGGACGCTATGCAGCAGTTCAGCGTGGTGATCTCCGGCTTCGACCGGTACGACGGCATCGATGTCAACCCGTCATTCGAGGTGCCCCGGGCGCTGGCCGAACAGGGGCTCGGGATCTCCACCGACATCGACGACCTGCTGTCCGACGTGTCGGTGATCATCCACACGGTCAGTCTGCCGATCAGCTTCACCGACTCATGGCCGGAGCTCAAGCGGATGCTCGACGCGGTCCGGCCGGACATCGTCATCGCCACCGGCCTCAAGCGTTCCGCGCGCGGCATCGCGCTGGAACGGTGCGCCACGAACCTCATGGACGCCGCCAACCCCGAGGACGCCGCGCCGCGCCGCACGCCGATCGACCCCGAAGGCCCGGCCGCCTACTGGACGCGGCTGCCGCTACGCTCGATCCTGCGGGATTTCACCGTCGAGGACATCCCCGCCACACTGAGCTCGGACGCAGGCACCTACGTGTGCAACTCGCTGTTCTACCGGCTGATGCACTGGAACGCCTCGCAGGAGCGCGTGCTCTCCGGATTCGTCAGCTTCCCCAAGGTCGTCGAATCCGCCCACTCGCCGCAGGGCCTGCCGCTGGACCGGCAGATCGCCGCCTGCCGTGCCGTCGTGCGGGAGGCGATCCGGTATCACCTGCGACCGTCGTCCGAAGAGATTCTGCTGGACTGACCGGGGACGCGCCCGAAGGTTTTCTTGAGCGCCCTGTGAGAATGTGGACGATGCCGGGGCGCGCGCCCGCGCCGTCGGCTAGAGTACACAGCGGAACCCGTTCGAAGGGTGGGACGGGATGGTGCCGAAAGGAAACGGTGATGGCGGAACGATTCCCGATCGTGTTACGCGGATATGACAAGGACAGCGTCGACGAGGCATTGCGGTCGACCCAGCAGACCATCGTCCGGCTGCGTCAGCAGGTCGAGGCGAGCGACAAGACGATTCTGCAGTTGCAGGCCAAGTTGCAGGAAGAGCGCAGCAAGGCCGCCGGGCAGGGGACGAGCTACGCCTCGCTGGGCGCCAACGCGCAGCAGATGCTCGCCTCGGCGGAACGCACCAGCACCGACCTGCTGGAACGCGCCAAGCGTGAGGCTGCGGCCACCAAGGCCGCCGCGCAGGAGCAGGCGGAGACCTTGGTCAACAACGCCAAGCTCGACGCCAAGCGTGTGCTGGGCGAGGCCAACGCCAAGGCCGATACGCTGCTGACCAACGCGCGGCATGAGGCGGAGAGCCTGACGGCTTCGGCTCAGGAGGACGCCGCCCAGCTGCGCGCCGAAACGGCGAAGGCCGTGGGCGAACAGCGCCAGGCGATTGACATGGAACTGACGAACTCCCGCGAGGAGCACCTCAAGCGTCTGGCTTCGGAACGCGCCACGCAGGAACGCGAGATCGCCGACCTGCGCACCGAGGCCACCCAGCAGATCGCCGACCTGCGCAAGACGGCCAATGAGGAGATCTCGCGGCTGAAGAGCGAGAACAACGACCAGATCGAGGCGGCGCTCGCCGATGCGAACAAGAAGCTGGCCGACGTGCGCGAGCAGGTGTCCAAGCTGATCTCGGACGCGCAGCGCCAGGCCGCGGAGATCGTGGACGCGGCCAAGGCCAAGGCGCAGGAGATCAAGGACGAGGCCGAGGTGCACCGCACCCAGACCATGAGCCAGGTCACTGCCGAGGCGGAGCAGATCCGCGCCGACATCGCCAACCAGCAGGAGGAGGCCACCACCAAGGTCAACGAGCTGCTGGCCCATCTTGAGGAGCGCCGTGAGCAGACCAAGCGGGAAACCGATGAGCTGATCGACCAGGCGCGGTCCGTGCGCGATCAGGCCGATGCGTATGCGGCCTCCCGCCGTGAGGAGGCCGATGGACAGGCCACCGAGATCCTGCGCAAGGCGAACGAGGAGGCCGACGGACAGGTCGAGGAGCGCCGCCGCGCCGCACAGGCCGAACTGGACGGCATGCAGGCGCGTATCGTCGAGATGCAGGCGCAGGAGTCCACCATCGCCCAGCGGGTCAGCGAGCTGCGCGCACTGTTCTCCAACGCGTTCAGCGGTTTCGACGGCAAGGCCGAAGCGCCGGATGTGCCGGTGGTCAACGCCGTCGCCGACCTTCCCGCACGCGGTGAGGCGGCGTCCGACGCCATCGACGAGGCCCCCCACCCCATCGACCAGGACTCCGAGACGTCGGTCCTGGAAGCCGTCGCCGGCGAACCGGACGATACCGTCGCCATCACGTCGGTATCTTCGGTCTCCGATGCACCCGAACCGGACGACGGCACCGTGGTGATGCCGGCCGTGCGGAACGAGGAACGCTCCGGGGATGCGGACGAGGACGATATGCCGACCGTGGGCATTCCGGTGGGTGATGGCGGCACGGACTCGGAGGATCAGCCCTCCGGGGAATGACCCCCACCGTTTTCGACCAGTGAGGATAGACTCGTAACGACTGTTGCTTCGCGGCGCCACGCTTCCTGAAAGCGGGTGCCGCGAAATCATGCTCCGGCCGGCCTGCCGCGCACGGAGCCTCGGATTGAAGAAAGGAACGATATGGCTGAACTCACGCCGCTGAGCGCCGAGACCCTCGGCACGCTGTGCGCCGATTTCGAATCCAACGCCGCGAACCGACTGGCGATGAACGCCGTCACCGCCGCGGGCATCGACAAGGTGGCTCGCAACTATGACCGCGCCCGTCTGCTGCAGCGCCGATTCTCCGTGACCGTGGACAACGGCACGGTGACCCATCAGGATCGTTCCGGCCGCTGCTGGCTGTTCAGCTCCCTGAACGTGGCCCGTTTCGTCGCCAAGAAGAACATGGGCCTCAAGGAGTTCGAGTTCTCGCAGAACTACGCGATGTACTTCGACAAGCTCGAGCGCATCAACTACTTCCTCAAGGACATGGCCGCGCTGGTCGAGGCCGGCGAGCCCGCCGACTCCCGTCTGGTGCAGCATCTGCTCGCCGACGTGATGGGCGACGGCGGCCAGTGGACGATGGCTATGAACGTCTACAAGAAGTACGGCGCCGTGCCCAAGGACCTGTTCCCGGAGACCGAGTCCTCCAAGAACACCGGTCCGATGAACACCCAGCTGCGCTCGATGCTGCACACCGAGGTGGCGCGCATGTTCGCCGATCCCTCGAAGATCGACGAGATCGTGGCTGAGGGCGTGGCCGCCGGCCACCGCATCCTGACGATCCACCTGGGCGAGCCGCCGAAGAGCTTCGACTGGGAGTGGACCGACGAGAAGGGCGAGTTCCACCGCGACGGCGAGATCACGCCGGTCGAGTTCTGGAACAAGTACGTGGACGCCGGCCTGGAGGACTACGTGTGCCTGGTCGACGACCCGCGCGCCGAGCATCCCAAGGGCAAGAAGATCGCCATCGAGCACCTGGGCAATGTGGCGGGCGGCGACCCGACCGAGTACCTCAACGTGCCGAACCAGTTCATGAAGGACTGCGTGCGCCGCATCCTGTCCGAGCAGGGCATCCCGGTGTGGTTCGGCGCCGACTGCCATCCGATGATGGACCGTGAATCCGGCGCTTGGGCCGCTGACCTGTTCGAATACGGTCGCGTCTACGGCTTCGACTTCGACCTGGACAAGGAGCAGCGCGTGCGCTTCGGCGATTCCGCGATGAACCACGCGATGGCCTTCGTCGGCGTGGACGTGGACGAGGACGGCACCACCACCCGCCGCTGGCGCGTGGAGAACTCCTGGGGCGACAAGATCGCCGACAAGGGCTACTTCACGATGAGCGACGACTGGTTCACCGAGTTCGTGTACGAGGTGGCCGTGCCCAAGAGCATGCTGCCCGAGGAGTACCAGAAGGCCCTAGAGGAGCCCGCCATCTCCCTGCCCGCCTGGGATCCGATGGGCGCACTCGCATAAGGAAGAGCCCGGTGGGCTCTTCCGCGAGTGCGCCTGAGCCGCGGCAGCGGCGAAGGTCGGATTGAGCCCGGCCGTAGGCCGGTCCGTAATTGCAGGGGCCGGAGGCCACTCGCATAAGGAAGAGCCCGGTGGGCTCTTCCGCGAGCCCGCCCGAGCCGTATCGACCCGCCGGTTGCATCCCACGATGCAGTCGGCGGGTTTTCATATGCCGGTCCTATCTATTATGGTGGGGTGTTCAGTATGACCATAGGCGGTGCGCCGCATCGCCAGGATGAAGCGAGGTGAAGGATGGCGGGTCTGCGTGGTCCGGACAGTTCCGAGGACGAGCATCGTTTGGATGAGCGCGCCGTCTTTCCCGAGACGGTCGATGTCAATATCCGCCAGCTGGACCCGATTCCCGCGCCGCGCGCGTTCCTGCGTGAATTGCCCCTGACCGAGGAGATGAGCGACCTGGTGCTGCGCTCCCGGCAGGAGATCCGCGATGTGCTGCATGGCCGTGATGACCGTCTGCTGGTCATCGTGGGCCCCTGCTCGATCCACGATCCGAAGGCCGCCCGCGAGTATGCCGAGCGTCTCGCCGCCGTGAACCGCGAGCTCAACGACCGTCTGGTCATCGTCATGCGCACGTATTTCGAGAAGCCGCGCACCACCATCGGATGGAAGGGGCTGATCAACGATCCGGATCTGGACGGTCGGTTCAACATCCGCAAGGGCATGTGGCTGGCGCGCAAGGTGCTCACCGACGTGCTGTCGCTGGGCCTGCCCACCGCCATCGAATGGCTGGATCCGATCACCCCGCAGTATCTGTGCGACCTGATCTGCTGGGGTGCGATCGGCGCGCGGAACACCGAGAGCCAGGTCCACCGTGAACTGGCCAGCGGCCTGTCGATGCCGATCGGCTTCAAGAACTCCACCGACGGCTCCATCAAGGCCGCGGCCGACTCCTGCTACACGTCCGCGTTCGAACACCATTTCCTGTCCATCAATCTGGACGGTCGCGTCATCTCCGCCGAAACCAAGGGCAACCCGGACTGCCATCTGGTGCTGCGCGGCTCCTCCCACGGCCCGAACTATGATCCGGAGTCGGTCGCCGCGGCCCTGGAGGCGCTGAAGGCGTCCAAGGCGTCCGGGCCGAGCGAGCACGGTCTGGTCATCGACGCCGCGCACGGCAACTGCGGCAAGGACGAGAACCGTGAGGCCGAGGTGATCGAGGAGATTGCCGCACGCATCGCCGCCGGCGAGCAGGGCATCCTCGGCGTCATGATGGAGAGCTTCCTCAAAGGCGGCCACCAGAAGCCGGCGCCGTTGGACCAGCTGGTGTACGGCCAGTCGATCACCGACGCCTGCGTGCCGTGGGACCGCACCGAACGGTTGCTGCACACCCTGGCTGACGCCGTCGCCACCCGTCGTTCCGCGCGCTGACTGCTATCCTTGTGCGCAGACACAAGGAGGAACGTGGAGTCATGCAGCCGGAACCGCAGCCGTTGAACAGTCCCGAGGATGTTGAGGCGATTCGCAGGGTCATCCGCCAGGGCGGCAACCCGCTGGTCGATACCGACGTGCCCCGTTGGGAGGATCAGGTCGGCGTCAGCCGCATCGTCAACCGCCGTGTGGTGGAGATCGAACCGCTGCCGACGCCGGCGCAGGTGCTCGCCGACATGCCGCTGTCCGAAACGGCGCAGCGCGTGGTGGTCGAATCGCGTGACGCGATCCGCAACGTGTTGCATGGCCGCGATGACCGTCTGCTGGTGATCGTCGGCCCTTGCTCGGTCCATGACCCCCGTGCCGCGCTCGACTATGCGCGCCGGCTGTCCGCGCTGAACGGCGAACTTAAGGACGAGCTGCTGATCGTCATGCGCGTGTATTTCGAGAAGCCGCGCACCACGGTCGGGTGGAAGGGGCTGATCAACGATCCGGATATCGACGGCAGTCACAACATCCGCAAGGGTCTGCTGCTGGCCCGCCGTGTGCTGCTGGGCGTGCTGGACGAGGGCGTACCCGCCGCCACCGAGTTCCTGGAGCCCACGAGCCCGCAGTACATCGCCGATGCCGTCAGTTGGGGCGCGATCGGCGCGCGCAACACCGAGAGCCAGATCCACCGTCAGCTGGCCAGTGGCCTGTCGATGCCGATCGGCTTCAAGAACGCCACCGACGGTTCGGTCAAGGCCGCGATCAACGGCTGCTATGCCGCCTCGCAGCAGCATGGGTTCTTCGGTGTGGACCACCTGGGCCGCGCCTGCGTGGTCGAGACGCTGGGCAACCCGGATTGCCATGTGGTGCTGCGCGGGTCGAGCCATGGCCCGAACTATGACGCCGGGTCGATCGCGGCGGCGATGGCCGAGGCCCGCGCCGAGATGCCGGAGGGGTCGGCCGCCGTCTGCGGCCTGGTCGTCGACTGTTCGCATGGCAACTCCGGCAAGGACGAACGTCGGCAGGCCGGGGTCGTGCGTGAACTGGCCGCCCGCATTGCGGCGGGGGAGCCGGGCATCGCCGGTCTGATGATGGAGAGCTTCATCGAAGGCGGCAACCAGCCGGCCGGCCCGCTGGACACGCTGGTCTACGGCCGGTCGATCACCGACCGCTGCATCTCCTGGCCCGACACCGAGGCCCTGCTGCGTGACCTGGCCCGCGTGGTCGCGGCCCGTCGGTCCTGAGTGGGCCAGACACATCGAGGCCTGCGGGCTGCATCGATGGGAATGACCGTGGCGAGACCGCCGGCCGGTGTAGGCTGAACGCAACGCAACCCTACCGATCGAGAACAGGAGCCAGCATGACCACCATCGCCATCATCGGTGCCATGGACGAGGAGGTGGCGCATATCGCCGCCTCGCTCGACGCCGCGACCCACACCGCCGCAGCCAGCCTGGACGTGGTCCGCGGCACGCTGGCCGCCGCGGACGGCGGAACCATCGAGATCGCCGCCACCGTCGGCGGCATGGGACTGGTCAACGCGGCCGCCACCACGCAGTACCTCATCGACCTGTGCCATCCCGACGCCGTGATCTTCTCCGGCATCGCAGGCAACCTCAACAAGGCGCTGCACGTCAACGACATCGTCCTCGGCGGCACGCTGCGCTACCTGGACACCGACATGCGGCTCGTCGGCCAGTGGAAACCCGGCACCCCGGATCATCAGGCCACCGAGTTCCACTCCGATCCGCGCCTGCTCGAAGCGGCCGACGCGGCGCTGGACGAGATGGGCATCACCCATATCACCGGCACCATCGCCTCGGGCAACTACTTCGTGGACACCCCGGAGCAGGTCGAAGCCGTCATCGCGGCCACCGGCGCCGACGCGGTGGAGATGGAGGGCACCGCGGTGGCCCATGTGGCGGCCCGCAACAGCGTGCCCGCACTGGTCATCCGCGCGCTGAGCGACAACGCCGACACCGACTACGAGGAGTTCCGCACCTTCGACATCACCGAATACGCGAACACCGCCGCCCGGCTGGCCGTCAACATCGTGCGGCGCCTGTAGGCGGATCCCCGCGCGTCATGCGCCGCGACGCGGCCGGGTGAACTTTCGGAGAACCGGCGGTGGACAGACGGTACGGCGTTCGCGGTCGAACGCAAGTGCCGCTACTGTGGTGTCCGGAACTACGTAGTGGACCTCGGAAAGGCGCGTCGACGATGGAGATCTGGCAGGTGGTGGTGCTGGTGGTGGCCGTGGCGGTCACGGCGGCGATCGGTGCGGCCGTGGCGTATGGCCGGGGCCGCGAGGCGGGCGAGGCCGAGTCCCGGCCCCGGCCCGCGGAGGGCGACCACAGCCTGTTCGGCGAGGACCTGCCGGTGCTGCCGACCGAACGTCGGTTCGTGGAGGTGATGCCGTACGCGCTGATCGTGGCCGATTCCGCCGGCGCGGTGGCCTACGCCAGCAAGGGCGCGGACCCGCTGAATCTGGTGCGCAACGGGCGGCTGGTCGCCGAGGACATCGGCGAGGTGCTGGCGCTGGTGGTGGCCGACGGCCAGGTGCGCGAGCGCGAGCTGAAGGTGACGCTGCCCCGGCCCGACCGCAGGCAGGACGGCCGCGGTGTGCGCGCGGGGGAGGCGGTGCCGACCGACACGTTGTATCTGCGGGTGCGCATCGGCGCGATCGCCGATGACCTGTTCGCGATCTTCCTGCGCGATATGAGCGAGCAGCGGCGGTTCGAGGCGATGCGTCGCGATTTCATCACGAATGTGTCCCACGAGCTGAAAACCCCGTCCGGCGCGATCTCGCTGCTGGCGGAGACGATTACCGACGCGGCCGACGACCCGGATGCGGTGCGGTATTTCGCGGGCCGCATCACCAAGGAATCGCAGCGGCTGACCGAGCTGGTGCACAAGCTGATCGAGCTGCAACGCGCGCAGGATGCGCCTGCGATGTCCGATGCCAAGCCGATGTCCGTGGTGGCGATGACGCGCGAGTCCATCGCCGCGAACGAGGTGCAGGCCGACGCCAAGCGGATCGGCATCGTGCTCTCGCTGAACGGCCGCGTGATCCCCGTGGAGGTGCCCGAGGGCGAGTCGGAGACGCTTGACGACGACGTGCTGGTGCGGGTCGGTCGCGAACCGTTCACCACCGCCGTCAAGAACCTGGTGGAGAACGCCATCCATTATTCGCCGGCCCACACCACCGTGAGCGTGGGCATCGGCGTGGTCGGCGATCGGGTGCGTATCCGTGTGGTCGATCAGGGCATCGGCATCCCCAAGGAGTCGCTGGGCCGTATCTTCGAACGGTTCTACCGGGTGGATCCGGCGCGCTCCCGTGAAACGGGCGGTTCGGGCCTCGGGTTGGCGATCACCAAGCACTGCGTGCAGGAGTGCGGCGGTACGATCTCCGTCTGGTCGCGCGAGGGCGAAGGGTCCACGTTCACCATCGAGCTGCCGGTCGCGTAGCCGTTGCCGAGTGCTACGTAGTTGATCCGTCGGAAGGCAGGAAGGCTGCCGAACCGGTACGATTACAGATAACGCATGTCGAATCCATCCCCGTTGAAAGGCAATCATGACGCGCATTCTTATCGTGGAAGACGAGGAATCCTACCGCGAGCCGCTGGTCTATCAGCTCACGCGTGAAGGATACGACGTCTCGTCCGCGGCCACCGGCGAGGAGGGGCTGGAGCTGTTCACCAAGGGCGGCATCGACCTGGTGCTGCTCGACCTCATGCTGCCCGGCATCGACGGCATCGCATTGTGCCGCCGCATCCGCGAGCAGAGCCGTGTGCCGATCATCATGCTCACCGCCAAGAGCGCGGAGATCGACAAGGTGGTCGGCCTGGAGATCGGCGCCGACGACTATGTGACCAAGCCGTACTCGTTCCGTGAGCTGCTGGCCCGCATTCGCGCCGTGCTGCGCCGCAACCAGCTGTCCGGCGAGGGTTCCGGCGCCGCTGACGACGATGTGCCGCTGGTGTGCGGCGACATCTCGATGCTGGTGGGGCAGCATCAGGTCACCGTGCGCGGCGAGAACGTGTTCTTCCCGCTCAAGGAGTTCGAGCTGCTCGAATACCTGATGCAGAACAAGGGTCGCGTCATGACGCGCCACCAGCTTATCGACCGTATCTGGGGATCGGATTATGTGGGCGATACCAAGACGCTCGATGTGCACGTCAAGCGTGTACGGGCCAAGATCGAGGAGGATCCTGCACACCCCCAGTACCTGACCACCGTGCGCGGTCTGGGATACAAGATCGCCGATCCCGAATAATTCACGGCACCGATCGTGTTCGACGGCCCCCATCGTTGGTGGGGGTCGTCGTGGTATATACGGGGAGGCGTAGCCACGGGTGTGGAAGGCGTGGCGCAGCGGCGTCATTGCAAGCATTCGCGTGTAGCTTTGCTGGACGGCTACGTCGTTATCGAGTCCTGAGTTTGTCTAACTGTTCATCTTCCGTTTACCGATTTCGGTCGTAACCCCTCCAAAACGCTCATAGGCTGGATAGTGCCATGAAGAAATAGCCGCCGCGGCTGCGAGCCG
>LBJMJ02800__coassemble_649_pt1 | contig 23910 bp, 21 predicted proteins | sample LBJMJ02800__metabat2_low_PE_009 | metagenome-assembled genome bin LBJMJ02800
CGGTCGGCGACCAAGTCCCGAATCAATTTGAGGACTCACCTAATACTGTAATGGGGGTAAGCCATTTGCCGTAATGAGCACCCGGTATGCTGGAGCCTATGACGATAGACACATCCCAGTCATCCGTCGGTTTTGACCCGACGCCGAACGCGCCGGCGGCACCGGCCCCCACGCCCGTGGTCCCCGCGAACCCGTCGGCGGCCATGTCGATCCGAGGCCTATTCAAGCGCTTCGGGGACAAGGTGGCCGTCAACGGCCTGTCCCTGGACATCCCGGTCGGTTCGTTCTACGGGCTTGTCGGCCCCAATGGTGCCGGCAAGACGACCACGCTGAACATGGTGACCGGGTTGCTGGTGCCGGACGCCGGCACGGCCATGATCCTGGGCCATGACGTGTGGAGCGACGTGAACCGTGCCAAGCGTTCGATCGGCGTCATGCCGCAGTCGGACCAGATCTTCGACCGTCTGACCGGCCTGCAACTGCTGGTGTATTCCGGCATGCTGCGGGGCATGGGGCGTGCGGAGACCGTCAAACGCGCCCATGACCTGCTGGGCGCCTTCGACCTGGAGCAGGCCGCCAACAAGATGGTCGTCGATTATTCGGCCGGCATGACCAAGAAGATCTGTCTGGCCGCCGCCATGATCCACAGCCCGCGCGTGCTGGTGCTCGACGAGCCGTTCGAATCGGTCGATCCGGTGTCCAGCGCCAACCTCAAGGACATCCTCATCGAATACGCGCGCACCGGCGGCACGGTGATCATCTCCTCGCATGTCATGGCGCTGGTCGAGAAGATGTGCACGCATGTGGCGGTCATCAACCAGGGCCAGGTGTGCGCGGCGGGCACGGTTGAGGAGGTGGCCGCCGGCGAGGACCTGGAGGACCGGTTCCTGCAGCTGGTCGGCGGGCGTCACGCCGCCGCGCACCTGTCGTGGCTGGATGGCGGCGCGGACGAACCGTCCGCCGCTCCGGCGATCGGTTCGGAGGCATGATGGACACCGTACTGACGATCGTCCGTCTGCGCTGGGCCCTGACGTGGGCGGCGCTGCGCAAATCGGTGTGGCAGACCATCGGGTATGTGATCTCGCTGTTGATGGGCGTCGCCGTGGTCGTCGGCACCGGCCTGCTGGCCTGGTTCCTGGGCGATCCCGCGGGAGTGAACAACGCGGCGGGATTCGCGCAGGGCCTGGAGGTGATTGTGGTGCTGCTGGGCGCGTTCATCACCCTCATGACCGCCTTCGCCCAGCTCATGCTGATTGGCGAGAGCTCCACCATGAGCCCGCGCAAGCTCGAACTCTACGGCATACCGGACCGCACGCTGCAGGCGGGGCTGCTGGCCGCCGGACTGTCCGGCATCCCGGCCATCTGCGCCATCATCGCACTGATGCTCTGGTCCCTGGCCTACCGGTGGATGGGCATTGGCGTGCTCGTCGCGGCGATCATCGCCGCCCCGCTGACCGTCATCACCGTCGTGAGCTTCTCGAAGATGGTCATCAACGCCGCCACCACGCTGGTCCGTTCGAATCGCGGCAAGAACCTGTTCTATATCATCGTCATGATCACGTTCGTGGCGATCTGCTATGTGCCGAGCATCACGTTGAATTCTTCGATGGAGGGTATCGAGTTCAGCATCGACACCTTCGCCGCGCCCGCCGCTATCTTCGCGTGGACGCCGTTCGGCGCTGCGTTCCAGCTGCCGTTCGATGTGCTACACGGATCCTGGGGGCCGTTGATCGGTCGATTGGCCGTGCTGGCGCTCAGCTGGGTGCTCTGCTTCATGGCCTCCACCTGGTGCCTGCGGCATGAGCGCCTGGTCTCAGGCAGCCAAAGCGAGGCGGTGTCGGTCAAGGGCATCGGCGCGTTCTCGTGGATGCCTGACAGCGTCTCCGGCGCGGTGTCGGCCCGCCTGTGCACCTATCTCAAGCGCGACCCGCGGCAGGGCCTGATGTTCGCGTTCCCGGTGATCTTCCTCGTCCTGATGGCATTCCAGTCGCACGGCATCACGCCGGTCGTCTGGACGGCACTGCCGATGAGCGCCATGTTCTTCTCCATCACCGAATCCAACGGTCTGGCCTATGACGGCCGCGGCCTGACCATGCAGGTCATCAGCGGCGTCAGCGGCGTGGCGGATCGCCTGGGGCGCGTACGCATCTACGTGGGCGTGATCCTGACGTACCTGGTGGCGCTGACGATCGCCTGCTTCGTGGTGACCGGCGACTGGCGGACCCCGGACGGCATCCTGATGGGCATGACGTTCGCCGCGGGCGCGGCGTGCCTGGCCTTCTGCGGACTCGGTCTGGCCGAGGTGGTCTCCTGCGTGCTCATGTACCCGGTGCCCTCGATGGAGAAACCGTTCGCCACGCCGCAGGGCCGTGCGGTGGCGCAGGGCTTCTTCCCGTTGGTCTACCTGCTCGGCATGTTCGTGCTGGCCGTGCCGTCCGGACTGGTGGCGGTCGTGCTGGCGGTGGCCGGCCAGTGGGATATGTACTGGGTGCTGATTCCCGTGTTCCTGCTCAACGGCGTGGGCTTCCTGGCATTGGGTTCGTGGCTTGGCGGTAAGCTGATGGATGCTCGGATGCTGTCGATCGTCGCTACGCTCGATTCGTTCGCGTCCCTGCAGAAGTAACCGTCAGTCGCGGAAGGGGAGAACTCGTGGCACGCAGGGCGTCACGTCACCGGCACCGCAGGGCCGTTGCGGCATCACGCCGCATCGTCACCGTCGCCGTATCCGCGGTGGCCACCGTGGCGCTCGGCATCGGGTATGTGGCCGGCGACCTGACCGACGTGGTGCCCGGCGTGCTGACCCTGCAGGCGATGCGGATCCCGACGGTGCCCGCCGCCCGCACCGCGCGCGCGGCGGACTCGGCGCTTGCAGACGCCGACCGGTCCATCCCGGTCGATGCCGCCGCCGCTGACGCGCTGATCGACACGTTCCTCGGCAGCGAGGGCGTCGGCTCGGACGTCTCGATCGCCATCGCCGGCGCCGACGGCACCGCGGTGGCGGAACGCAACGCCGACATCGTCCGTGAACCCGCCTCGACGCTGAAGACATTGACCGCGGTGGCGGCGGCCACCGTGCTGGACCTGTCGGCCACGCTGGATACCGAGACCTACCTGATCCAGCAGGAGGGGCAGACGCCCACGCTGGTGCTCAAGGGCAACGGCGACATGCTGCTCGGCGCCGGCGCCAGCGACCCGGACCATGTCAACGGTCGCGCCGGATTGGGCACACTGGCCGCGCAGTCCGCGGCGGCGCTGCGGCAGCGCGGCATCGACCGGGTCCGGCTCGTCTACGACGACACGTTGTTCGGCGAGCAGCGCTACCCCTCCCGCATCGAGGAGAACAACCCCGACAACCTGTATTACGCGCCGGTCTCCGCCCTGGCGGTCGACGGCGGGCGCAACTGGAACGGCGATCCGCCGGACGATCCCGACCTGTACACCGGGTATGCCGAACTGTCGACGCAGCCCGCGGCCGATGCCGCCGCAGTGTTCGCGACGCGATTGGCCGAGAACGGCATCACGGTCGATGGCGAAGTGACCTCGGGCGCCGCGCCGCAGGGGCAGTCGCCGCTGACGTCGGTCAGTTCGGCCCAGTTGAACGAGATCATGGCGTTCATGATGCGTCATTCGGACAACACGTTGGCCGAGGAATTCGGCCGGTTGACGGCGTTGGCGGCCGGACGGGAGAATTCGCCGTACGGCGCCACGCAGGCGGTCGCCGCCACGCTGCAGGATCTCGGCATCGATACCGCCCAGCTGACGATGGCCGACTGCTCGGGGCTGGCTCCGGGCTCAAGCCTGAGCGTGCGCACGCTGATCGGCGTGCAGTCCCGGATACTGGCCGGGGGCGCCGGCTCGGTGGTGGCGGGGGCGCTGTCGGTGCCCGGACTGATCGGCACGGCCGCCGGCCGGCTCGACGACGAAGCCGTTGCGGGGCTGCTGCGGGTGAAAACCGGCACCTTGGGCACGGTGACCTCGATGACCGGCAACGTGTCACGGTTGAACGGCGGCGTGCTCTGCTTCGCCGTGGTGGTCAACAATCCGGAGAACGCGTGGGAGGCGGCCCACGCCGTCGACGTGTTCATGGCCGATCTGCCGGGGCTGTGAGATGACGTACAGCAGTCAGATCCGTGCGGCCGTGGGGGCGGTACGCGAATCCCTGGCCGGCGTCGGCGTGGGGGTGCAGGATCGGCGGTTCACCCAACACGGCGAGCACGATCCGTTGCCGGATGCGCCGCTGGTATTGGTGGCGTGTTCGGGAGGACGCGATTCGATGGCGTTGGCGGCCGTGGCGCGGACCGTATGCGCCTCGCTGGGCGTGCGCTGCGGTGCGGTCATCGTCGATCATGGTCTGCAAACGGGTTCGGGACGGGTGGCGCGGGAGACGGCGGACCGTTGCGAACGGCTGGGGCTTGCCCCGGTGACGCTGCGCGCGGTGCAGGTGCGGGAAGGCGGCAGCGGTGTGGAGGCCGCGGCGCGTGACGCCCGCTACCGGGCGTTGACGGCTGCGGCACGGGAATACGATGCGTCGGCGGTGCTGCTGGCCCACACCCGTGACGACCAGGCCGAGACAGTGTTGCTGGGGCTGCTGCGCTCCGGCGGCATCGATGCGATCGCCGGCATGCCGCCCACGTTCGACCGCGACGGGGTGCTGTTCGTGCGGCCGTTCCTGGAACTGGGGCGTGGCGACACGACGGCGATCTGCGAGCAGCTGCGCGTGGCGTGGTGGGACGACCCCACCAACGGGGAGGCCGCGGAGGGGCCGCTGGATGCGCGGTATCCGCTGCGCTCCCGCATCCGGCATGATCTGATGCCCGCATTGGCCCGCTTCATGGGGGCCGATGTGTCGGCGGTGCTGGCCCGTGGCGCCCGAAGCGCACGGCATGACAAGGAGTATCTGGACGCCGGGGCGGAACGCGCGCTGGCCGACGTGGCATGCTTCGCCGGCACGGCCGATGCCGTCGATGGTGCCGACGGTACCGACACGGCAGGTGTTGCGGACGCAGCGGAGCCTGCAGGCGCCGATGCCGTGCGGGCGGGGGAGTGCCGGGAACGGAGGGCGGCGCTGCTGTTCGATGCGCGGAAACTCGGCGCATTGCATCCGGCGATTCGGCGGCGCGTCATCGTCCATGGGCTGGCGTCCGTAGGCGTGGCGGGCAACCAGCGGCAGGTTGAGGCCGTCGAGCGGCTGGCCGTGGATTGGCATGGTCAGGGAGCTGTGAACCTTTCCGGCGGATATTCAGCAAATCGCCAGAAACACGTCATTCGCGTGTGCCAAGATGGGATGCATGAAAATCGCGGATGTTCAGGATCAGATTGACCATGAGCTGATCAGCAAGGCTCAGATCGACAGTAAAATCGCGGAGTTGGCCGCGCAGGTCAGTGAGGATTACCGGGGACGGGACCTCCTGCTGGTGGCGGTGCTCAAGGGGGCGGTGAACACGTTGGTCGCCTTCTCCCAGGCGCTCAGCATCCCCGTGCAGATGGATTTCATGAGCCTGTCCAGCTACGGAGACGGCACGGTCAGCAGCGGCACGGTAACGGTACGGCAGGATCTGTCGGTTGATGTTCGCGGGCGGCACATTCTGATCGTGGAGGATATCGTTGATTCGGGACGTACGCTGGCATGGCTGGTCGACGAGCTGAAACGCCGTGGCGCCGCCTCCGTGGAGGTCATGGCCCTACTGCAGAAGCCGTCCCGCCGAGAGGTGGATGTGGACGTGAAGTACAGCGGCTATGAGATCCCCGACGAGTTCGTGGTCGGTTTCGGCCTGGATTACGCCGAACGGTACCGCAACCTCGATTCGATCGCCGTGCTGAAGCCGGCAGTATACCAAGGAGCGTGATATGAGCTATCCCCAGGGGCCTCAACAGCCGTCGGGCAATGGCGGCAACAATAACGGCAACGGCAACTGGCCGCCCAACCCGTTCAACCGCGATGGGGGCAACCGCGGTGGCAACGATCCCAAGCCGGTATGGCGTTCGCCCTGGCTGTGGGGCGTGGCCATTGTGGTGCTGGCCATCCTGATGTTCCAGCTGTTCGCCGGCACCGGCCGTCAGACCATCGATACCAAGGACGGCATGCAGCTGCTGGACAACGGAGGCGTGACCTATGCGAACATCATCGACAACCGGCAGCTCGTCCAGCTGGACCTGAGCCAGGACTTCACCAAGCAGGACCCGGACACCGGCCGTGAACGCAACTACGGCAAGGAGGTACAGTTCTACTACACCTTCGCGCAGGGCGGCGACGTCATCGACAGCGTGGAGAAGGCCAACCCGTCCAAGGGCTGGACCTCCAGCATGCAGCAGACCAGCGTCTGGAGCTACCTGATCAGCTCGATCCTGCCGTTCATCATCATCTTCGGCATCTTCTGGTTCGCCATGAGCCGCATGGGCGGCGCGGGCGGCATGTTCGGCATGGGCGGCAAGAAGAACAACGGCAAGCTGCTGGAAGGCCAGACGCCCAAGACCAAGTTCGCCGACGTGGCGGGCGAGGACGCCGCCGTGCAGGAGGTCGAGGAGATCAAGGACTTTCTCAAGGATCCGTCCAAGTACAAGGCGCTCGGCGCCCGCATCCCGCGCGGCGTGCTGCTGTACGGCCCTCCGGGTACCGGTAAGACGCTGCTGGCGCGCGCCATCGCCGGCGAGGCGGGCGTGCCGTTCTACTCGATGGCCGGTTCGGACTTCGTCGAGATGTTCGTGGGTCTCGGCGCCTCCCGCGTGCGCGACCTGTTCGACGAGGCGAAGAAGAACGCCCCCGCCATCATCTTCATCGACGAGATCGATGCCGTCGGACGCCGCCGTGGCTCCGGCATGGGCGGCGGCCATGACGAACGCGAGCAGACCCTGAACCAGCTGCTCGTGGAGATGGACGGCTTCGACAACGACACGAACCTGATCATCATCGCGGCCACCAACCGCCCGGACGTGCTCGACCCCGCGCTGCTGCGCCCCGGTCGTTTCGACCGTCAGGTGGCCGTGGAGGCCCCGGACCTGGAAGGCCGCGAGGCCATCCTCAAGGTGCATGCCAAGGGCAAGCCGTTCGTGCCCGATGTGGATCTGCACGCCATCGCCGTGCGCACGCCGGGCTTCACCGGCGCCGATCTGGCCAACGTGCTCAACGAGGCCGCGCTGCTGTGCGCCCGCGCCGGCGCCCAGCTGATCGACAACCGCGCCATCGACGAGGCCATCGATCGCGTGATGAGCGGCCCGAAGCGCAAGTCCAAGGGCATGGCCCTCGACGAGCTGCGCAACACCGCCTACCATGAGGGCGGTCACGCGTTGGTCGCCGCAGCGCTGCACCACACCGATCCGGTCACCAAGATCACCATTCTGCCGCGAGGCCGCGCGCTCGGCTACACGGCCGTCATGCCGACCGAGGACCGCTACTCGCAGTCGCGCAACCAGCTGCTCGACCAGATGGCGTATGCGATGGGCGGCCGCACCGCCGAGGAGATCGTCTTCCATGACCCGACCACCGGCGCCTCGAACGATATTGAGAAGGCCACGGCCATCGCCCGCAAGATGGTCGTCGAATACGGCTTCTCCTCGCAGCTCGGCGCGATTAAGTGGGCCGACGATGACGACCAGACCACGGTGATGGACGGTCTGCAACCGCGCAAGTACTCCGACCGCACGGCCGAGATCATCGACCAGGAGGTGCTCAAGCTCGTCGAGACCGCGCACACCGAGGCGTGGACGATCCTCAACGAGAACCGTGACATCCTCGACGAGCTGGTCCGTCAGCTGCTGGTCAAGCAGACGCTGAACGAGAAGGAGGTCGCCGCGATCTTCGCGAACATCCGGAAGGCCCCGGAACGCGAGGTGTGGCTCTCCAACGAGCACCGCCCGGACTCCGATCTGCCGCCGGTGCCGATTCCCGAATCGCTCAAGCGCTCGGTGGGCATGGGTGCCGGCGAGTGATCCGGCTCGTGGAGCCGCAGGTTTCGGCCCGGGGCGGTTCCGGGCCGAAACCTGCTGGACTGTGAACGATGAGGACAAGGGGCATGCCATGCAACGACGGCACGCCCCTTGTTGTTAGGAGACAAGGGGGAACGACGATGGCCGACGATCAGGCAGCTGCTTCCGTTGCCGTTACGGTGCAATTGACCGAAGAACAGACACAGGCGCTTGCTGCGGGGCGGCCCGTGGACATCGTGGTGCGGCTCACGTCCGACGCCTCCGCAGCCTGCGGCGGCTCCCCCGTGGGCACGGGAGCCGCCGCGATGGAACCTTCCCGGGATGACGGCACGTCGTATGACTGGCAGGAGAGCGTGGGGGAGCCATCGTCCATGACGGGGGAGCCGTCCGGCACGGCGTGGCGTCGCGCCGTCGTGTCCCTGGACAGCACCCTGCCGGAGGCGGAGACCCTGTTCCGTTCGGCCATCGTGTCTCTGGACGCCATCCCCGGCAATCAGGTCGAAGGCATCTCTCCGCTGTATCACGTCTCCAACTTCGATGGTCCGGACGCCATGGCCGCGGTCGTGCAGTTGCACACCAAGCTCGACGCGCGCAGCCTGATCGGCGCGCTCGGCACCATCGAGGAGGCGCATGCCGACCAGATCGATCTGGATCTGGTCGACATGGAGGGCGTTTCCAGCAACGAGCCTGACTGCCGGGTGCCTTGGCCGTCCGCGGCCCAGACGGCGCAGGTGCTGGCGCCGTGGTTCGACATGGACCCGGATGCCCGGCTGGGCGGGGACCCAGTATCGTTCCTGCTGGCCATGGCGCCGGACGCCGGCAGGGTGGGTGTCCTGTCCGACGATTGGATCCTTGGGGGTGAACGATGAAGGTGCGTCGAACCCCATGGTGGTATTACCTGGTGGCGCTGATCATCGGCCTTGCGGGCGGCGTCGGCCTGGCCATGCTCGATGAGCGCATGGCCACGTCATTGCTCGGTGCGCCATGGTTCGTGGATGTGGTACTGATGGCGATGGGCATTGCGGTGCTGGCCCTGGCCCTGCAGGTGCACGCCTACGCAAACACCGACCCGGCCAAGCGCCCGCACGCGTTCATCAACCCGCAGCGGGCCATGATCACGCTGGTGCTGGCCAAGGCGCTGGGGTTGGCCGGTGCCGCGCTCGCCGGCTGGTACGGCGGGCAGGCCCTGATGTGTCTGACGCATCTGGAGGCCTCGTACTATCGCGATGCCGCCGTGGAGTGCGCCATCGCGCTGGTGATCTGCATCATCGACATGGTCCTCGGCATTGTTTCGGAAGGGCTGTGCCAGCTGCCGCCGGACGAGGGGGCGGAGAATCCCAAGCTCAAGCGCGCCGAACGTCGTCGCCGACTCCAGCAGGCCGCCGCCAAAACCGCGAAATGAAATGTGGCGTGCCCTTCCGCAGGGAAGGCGCACGCCACACTTCGAAGCGGAGAAAACCGTCTCAGCGTTCCTCGGGGACGCGGATCATCGCCTCCTGCGCCATCACGGCCACCAGCGAACCATCCTGCGTGTAGACCTTCGCGGCACCCAGGCCGCGGCCGTGACCGGCGGTGGGGGTGTCCTGCACGTACAGGTGCCACTGGTTGATGTCGATGTCGCGGTACCACCACATCGAATGGTCGATCGAGGCATAGGAGATGCCCGGCGTCATCAGGCTCAGCCCCGCACGGCGCAGAATCGGCTCCAGCATGATCTGATCGCACCCCAGCGCCAGCATCGCCCGGTGCATGATCTGAGGCGCCTCCACCTGACCGGCCGCACGCATCCACACCATCTGCTTGCCGGAATCGTTCGCCGCGCTCTTCTTATCCGCACCCAGCATCACCGTGCGGGTCACATGGCGGATGTCGAACGGCGACTTCTCCGCGTAGTACCGCGCGAACGGCGACTGGTCGGCGAACGGCTGCATCAGCTCGCGCGCGCTGGTCAGCGTCTCCGGGGCGGGCACGTCCTTCGGCATCGGATCGGAGAACTCCACGCCATGCTGGCCATGCTCCTGGAAGCTGGCGATGGCGGTGAGGATCGCGCCGTCGGACTGCGTCACATTGACCCGGCGTGCCGAGAACGAACGCCCGTCGCGCAGCGATTCCACATCGAACAGCAGATCCTGATGGATGTCGCCGGCCTTGATGAAATAGCCGTGGATGGAATGCGGCAGACGGGTGGGGGAGACGGTCTTCGAGGCCGCGACCACGGATTGCGCGATGACCTGGCCGCCGTAGACGCGGCCGGTGGGGAAGTACAGCGCCTCGCCCTGGATGTAGGTGTGGCCGCGGTCCTCGGACGGGTCCCCCAGTCCCAGCACCTTGAGGAGACGCTCCATGGCGGTGGTTTCGTCGGTCATCGATTGCTCCCTCCGATTGCTTACACTGTGAATCAAGTACTGTGATGCAGTCTAGTCGCTGATGGTAACGGCGTACGACCACGCATGTCGGAGGCTCGTATGGGCTGGAGCCGTGTACCGTCCCTTTCCCGTGCGAGGTGCTGCACTCCCACGTCCGTGTTGTCGCCGGCATATGACGAAACGCCGCTGAGCGGGTCCGAGAGGACACCGTTCGGCGGCGTTTCATTCGTATGGGCGTCTGGCGTCAGCGGGTCAGCTTGCGGTGCAGGCGGTGCGGACGGGCCGCATCCTCACCCAAGCGGGCCACCTTGTTCTCCTGATAGGCCTGGAAGTTGCCCTCGAACCAGTACCAGCGGGCCGGATTCTCATCATCGCCCTCCCACGCCAGGATATGCGTGGCGATGCGGTCCAGGAACCAACGGTCGTGGCTGATGACCACGGCGCAGCCCGGGAACTCGATCAGCGCGTTCTCCAACGATTCGAGTGTCTCGACATCCAGATCGTTGGTGGGCTCGTCGAGCAGCAGCAGGTTGCCGCCCTGCTTCAGGGTCAGCGCCAGGTTCAGGCGGTTGCGCTCACCGCCGGAGAGCACGCCGGTCAGCTTCTGCTGGTCGGAACCCTTGAAGCCGAAGCTGGCCACATAGGCGCGGGTCGGCACCTCCACGCCGCCGACCTCGATGAAGTCCAACCCGTCGGAGACGGCCTCCCACAGGTTCTTCTTCGGATCGAGGCCCGCACGGTTCTGGTCCACGTAGCTGATCTTGACGGTTTCGCCCACGGTCAGCTCACCAGAGGTGAGCGGTTCCAGGCCGACGATCGTCTTGAACAGCGTGGACTTGCCGACGCCGTTCGGGCCGATCACGCCGACGATGCCGTTGCGCGGCAGAGTGAAGCTCAGATCGTCGATGAGCACGCGGTCGCCGAAGGCCTTGTGGATATGCTTGGCCTCCAGCACCTGCGAGCCCAGACGCGGCCCCGGCGGAATCTGGATCTCGGAGAAGTCGAGCTTCTTGGAGTTGCGCGCCTCCTGCTCCATCTGGTCGTAGCGTTCCAGACGGGCCTTGTTCTTGGCCTGGCGGGCCTTAGGCGAGGAACGCACCCACTCGAGCTCGGACTTCAGGCGCTTGGCCAGCTTGGCGTCCTTGGCGCCCTGGATCTCCATACGCTTGGCCTTGGTCTCCAGATAGGTGGTGTAGTTGCCCTTGTACGGGTACAGGTGGCCGCGGTCCACCTCGCAGATCCACTCCGCCACGTTGTCCATGAAGTAGCGGTCGTGGGTCACGGCGATGACGGCGCCCTGATACTGGTGCAGGAACTGCTCCAGCCACAGGATCGACTCGGCGTCCAGGTGGTTGGTGGGCTCGTCGAGCAACAGCAGATCGGGAGCCTCGAGCAGCAGCTTGCACAGCGCCACGCGGCGGCGCTCGCCACCGGAGCACACGGAGACCGGGGTGTCCGGATCCGGGCACTGCAGCGCGTCCATCGCCTGCTCGAGCTGCGAGTCCAGATCCCAGCCGTTCGCGGCGTCGATCTCGGTCTGCAGCGCGCCCATCTCCTCCATCAGCGCGTCGAAGTCCGCGTCCGGGTTCGCCATCTCCTCGCCGATCTGGTTGAAGCGGGCGACCTTCTCGGCGATCTCGCCGAACGCCATCTTGATGTTCTCGCCGACGGTCTTGGTGTCGTCCAGCGGCGGCTCCTGCTGCAGGATGCCGACCGTGAAGCCCGGGGTCAGGTATGCCTCGCCGTTCGAGACGTTCTCGATGCCGGCCATGATCTTGAGCAGCGTGGACTTGCCCATGCCGTTCGGGCCCACCACGCCGATCTTGGCGCCGGGCAGGAAGCTCAGCGTCACGTCGTCAAGAATCACGCGGTCGCCGTAGGACTTGCGCGCCTTGATCATCTGATAAATGAATTCAGCCAAAGTGATCCCATCCTCTAGGAATTCGATTGGTCACATACGTTCACCATTATTCCCCAAGCGGTCTACTTTGCAGTGTCCCGGCTGCCGGCTGTAGCGAGCCTTTCTGCGGCGATATCGTTGAAACGGGTCACGCAGCGAGTTTGCGACGCAATACCTTGAGGTAATTCTGCTTGAACGTACGCCAATCACCAAACATCTTATGATCGGTATTGGTGCTTTCTCCGGCTTTGAATTTTAAGGCGGTTAGTTCGATGGTGCACATGAGATCGGCGGCTTGCTCAAGACGATAGTCTTTGGGATCGGCCTTACGGTAGACGACCGCGTCCTTGGCAAGCGCGTAACCGATGGATGCCTGCAGCGCATTGGTGACGACCTGCTGACCGTTGTCGTAATAGATTTTGATAGTGTCATATGACTGAAACCGGTCAAGGTGCGTGAGCAGGTAGTTGGCCAGATCGCGTTTTAGCTGAGCTTCGAAACGATTCTTGTCTCCGCCGAATTTACTTTTGCGATGTTCGAACGTCACATATGTGAACGGTAGGTTCCTTGCCAATGTGAAGAATGCGACGAAGAGGCGTTTGCGGTCGGCCATGGATAGGGCTTCATAGTCGTCATGTCCGTTGAGCAATGGTCCGGCGTGGAAAGGAATATTGGGTAACGAAGCGTCCGCGAGATGTTGTTCATAGCGTTCGACGTGGGGGCTGATTGGCTCGGACTGGTCATGGAATACCAAGGTGATGAGATAGTATTCGGACAGTTTGCCCCATTCGCCGGATTCGTCGACCATGATACTCAACTCGTTCACTGTCGACCCCCAAAGAAAAAGAAGTGCCGGGGGAATACCCCCGGCGGCTTGGAGCCTTCCTTATTGCTAAGAGAAAGCATTATATAGTGTATCTACAGAAGCTCGTTAGCACAAGTTTGCTCAAGATGACACGGTCTTGGGACGAGCGATGATCTCAATCACAGTGACCCCATCCTCTAAGAATTCGATTGGTCACATACGTTCACCATTATTCCCTAAAACGGATTGTGGGCCGGACGAACGTCGTCAGGCCATCTGCTACGGGCGGGAAACGTTGGTCCTAACTTCAGCTATAGGGAGATGGCGGCCGTCGACTCAGATGATGATGCCGTTGCAGTGGTCCACCTCGTGCTGGATGATCTGCGCGGTCCAGCCGGTGAACGTGGCATGACGCTCGCGCATGCGGCGATCCTGATACGTCACCTCGATGCGCCGGTACCGCAGCGTGCGGCGCTCGCCCTTGAGCGACAGGCACCCCTCGGTGGTGTCGAACGCGCCATCGGCGGCGGTGATGCGCGGGTTGAACATCGTGACGATGCGCCCGCCCATCTCCTCGTCCACGAACGCGATGATCGCCTTGGCCTCGCCGATCATGTTCGCCGCCATGCCGACGCAGCGGGAACGGTTCGCCTCCAACGTGTCCTTCAAGTCGTCCGCGATCGGCAGATCCTCGGCACTCGCCGGCTCGGCAGGGCGGCGCAGGAACGAAACGGAGGTCATGATCGGTCGTTGCATGGTGGTCCTTTCCGAAACCGATATGAAATGAGCTCTGGGCGGTGTCGACGGATTCAAACGTCGTTGATGATGGTACCGCGGGTATGCGGCACCATCATGCCGGTCACGGTTCGCCGTGCGCTTCGCAAACGGAGTCAGACGCACAACGGCAACAGCAGATGCTCATGCAGCGCCGGGCGCACCACATTGTCGAAATCGCCGGTCTCCGGGCACTGCACGGCCACCACCAATCCCTGATCGGGCAGGACGGTCGTGATCTGCCCGTACGCCCCGTCGGCGCGGTAGGCATTCGGATACGGGGACATCCAGAACTGGAATCCATACCCGCAGGTCCAGATATTGGTGACCGGAATGTCGATCTGCTTGGACGACGCCATTCGCACCCATTCCTCGCCGATGATGCGCCGGCCATGCCATACGCCGCCGTTGAGATACACCTGACCGAGCTTGAGCATATCCGTCAGCGTCATGTGGATGCCGCCGCCGGCGATGTGGTGGCCTTGCGGATCGGCCTCCCACATGGGGAAGCCCTGATCCAGCTTGGAGAACACCGTGCGGAACAGGTACTCGCCCAGCCGTTCGCCGGTGGCCTGCTCCAACATGCGTCCGGCCAGATCCGAATCGGCGGAGGAATAGCAGAATTCCGAGCCGGGTTCCCTCTCCACGCGGCGGGTGAGCATATACGCCATGTAATCCGGTGCGCCGGTGCCCGCCCGACGATCCTCGTTCATCAGGTACGGATGGTTGAATCCGCTGGACATCGTCAGCAGGTGACGCAGCGTGATCCGCCCGAGCTTCGGCTGGGCGTCGTCCGGCACATATTCGGGGAAGGCGTCGACCAGTCGGTCGTCCAGGGACAGCAGCCCTTCCTCCACGGCCACGCCGATGCCGGTGACGGCATAGCTCTTGGTATGCGAATAGATGTTGCGTGCCAGACTCGGCGTGAACCGGTGCTCCTCGATGACGCGGTCGCCGTCCGCAATCGCCACTCCCTCAATCGGCAGATGTTCCTGTTCCGCATACCGGATGAACTCATGAAACACGTTGATCTGGCTCATTGCCGCTCCTTCGATGAGGCTTCATCGCTGTACCCGGTCGCGGTCATCGTCATTGTGCGGATGCGCATCGTGGCACAGTGAACAGTATAAGCGGCAGTGCCGTCCATATCCGTGCCGGCATCATCGCCGCCCGGATTCCCGAGCCGTTCTTCCGCGACGAAACTTCTATGTTTTCAGTCGGCGACACCGAGCGAGGCCATAATCGGCGTGAGTGTTTGGAAGTCGACCATGTCCACCGCACCGCCATAGGTTTCGTTGAACATGCGGGTGTCCGTGGTCCACTGGTCACGGGGTATGCGCTTCTCGTGCTGGTACATCATCCACATCATGATGCGATGCATCAGACTTAGTCGTGTGTAGTCGATGCCGCCGCGCAGGTGGAAGCATTCAGCTACGTCGGCAATGGACGGGGGCACCTGTTGGCGTACGATGCCGCGCAGATGCTCGGTGTTGCCCGGTAGGGAGGGGTCTCCCAGCCCAACGGTGACAATGATGACGCGGGGAGGCCTCGACAGGGCGGCAACCCGTTTCGTCGTGCGCCTGAGTCCTGGCATACCGCCGGCGAATACCGGGCCGAAGTAAATCACAACGTCGGCGCGGCGCAGTGCGGTATCGGCGCAATCCTTGAATCGGATCGCCGAAGTGCGCAAACGGCGTGCGCATTCGTCGGCGTATCGTTTGCTGGCGCCATACTTGCTGCCGTGAACGATCAGTATGGTTCCCATCGCATCCTCCTCGATGTCGGCCTGCCCCCATTGTACGGAACCGCGCATGACGCAAGGCGGAAATAAACAAACTACGTAGGGGGTGATGGGCTTGACGATACTCGCGATCATTCAGTAGAGGATTTTCCCTTTCGATTGGAAACCAAGTCGAGGCAGAACGATGTTTTCCCTTGAAAAACGTTTCATTGCTCAATTGTGGGAGACGAAATCCGACACATGTTTCCAACTGAATGAGAAGTCAGCTCAGACGAATCAAGGCGATGCCGGCGATGGCGACGGCCACGCCGACGATCTGAAGCGCGGTGATGCGCCGACGGGCGGCGCCGAACCAGCCGAAACGGTCGACCAGCAGCCCGCCGGTCACCTGTCCGATGAGCACCAGCAGCACGGTCAGTCCGGTGCCCAGCTGCGGCGAAAGCCAAGAGGTGGAGAGCACCACGGTGGCACCGAGCAGTCCTCCACACCACATCCACCGGGGATTGCCGCCGTGCGCCGCGCTCTTCAGCCCGAATCCCCGGTCATGGAGGAGCACCACCAGCAGCAGGGCCAGGAAGCCTACTGCGAATGAGACCACGGACGCCTTGATCGGCGAGCCCAACGCCGTGCCCAGTCTGCCGAGCAACGCGGTCTGCACGGCCGATGACATGCCGCACGCCACGCCCAGTCCGCGCCACAGCCAGATCGTCGCGCCTGCGGCGGTATGGTCTGGCGATGCTCCGGACGTTGCGCGAATGACGGTGGTGTTGGCCGCCACAATCGCCGCCAACACTCCGATCACGGCCAGTATCAATCCACCGGCCCGCATCGCGGTCATCGGGTGCCGCGCGCTGCCGAACCAGCCGAACTGGTCGATGAGCAAACCCATGAGAATCTGCCCGAGCACCGGCATCAGCACGGTCTGCAGACTACCGAGCTTGGGCAGCAGCAGGATGTTCCCGGTCATGAAGATCACGCCGAACAGTCCGGCGAACCACATCCACCATAGTCCTCGCAGCGCCGACTCCGGCACCAGCGGATACGGCCCGAGCACCAGCGCCGCAATGGTGGTGGCGGTCAGCCCCACTGTGAACGAGACCAACGACGCCCTGAACGGCGTGCCTATCGCCTTGCGCAGGCGCGCATTGATGGCGGTCTGTGCCGGAGTGATCACCCCGGTGAGGACTCCCAGAATCAGCAACGGCATGACGATCCCTCCATGTTCGCGCCCATTCTATCCTCACGTCCCCCGTTCCGCGCTCGCCGCAATTCCGCGAACCAGCGACGGTCGCATCGGTCTGTACGGTTCGTGCGTCCGGCTTTGTCAAGACGTCTGCTTTTGATGAATGGCTGGATGGGCGCCGAATCGGTACCCGGTTGCCTTCGGGCATGCAGGACGGATGCTCGGGACGGAGCATGGCAGGGAACGGAAGGGGATTGGTGTGAATCATCTGCCGCAGCGGTTCGCGTTCTTCGCGTTGGGCGTGGTCATCAACTCGTTCGGGGTGGCCCTGATCACCAAAGGTGCGCTGGGCACGTCGGCCATCTCCAGCGTGCCGTATGTGGCCAGCTTGCAGTGGCCGTTCCTGAGCTTCGGCGTGACCACATTCATCTGGAATATCCTATTCATTCTGATTCAGCTCGCCCTGCTGCGTCGTGAATTCAAACCGTCGCAGTTCCTGCAGGTATTGGTGAATCTGCTGTTCAGCGCCATGATCGACGTGAGCATGGCGATTCTGGGCTTCCTGAACCCATCCGCGATGTGGGAGCAGTGCGCGTGCGTGGTGCTCGGCTGTGTGGTGCTGGCGTTCGGCATCGTCATCGAGCTGGCGCCGAATGTGGTGGTGGTGCCGGGCGAGGGCGTGGTGCGTGCCATCGCGCAGGTGACGAAGATCCGCGTGGGAACCGTCAAAGCGGCGTTCGATATCACGTTGATCGTCATCGCCGGGGTCATGTCCCTGATCTGCTTCCACGAACTGCGCGGCGTGGGCGTCGGCACGGTGATCTCCGCCCTGCTGGTCGGGCCGATCATCAATGTGATCAACCGCGTGTTCACGTTCCAGCGGCGTATCCGTGCGCTGGCCCTGTCCTGCGACGGGCGTTGACGTCTGGCTGCCTGGCTGTCACAGGGCCGGGAATGGTGACGCGGAACCGATCGAGCGAATTGTCGATGCGCACCGGTTCGCGCGCCTCGCTGCGCAGCGCGGCGCCGATCTGCAGGTATCCGGTGCCGTTGTCCCGCAGCACGGTGCCGCCGTCCGGATAGGGGGTGGACTGCAGTAGCGAGAACAGGAACGCGTTGCGCGTGGATGTGGAGGCCTCATGGGTGAGCCGCTGTTTGGAGACCGCGCCGAACAGGCCGCCCGGGTTCGAGACCTCGATTCGGTCGGTGAACACGTCCACGTGCACGGGCGTGCCGAGCGCGTCCGGGGAGTAGTCGCGGTGGGTCAACGCGTTGGCGATGGCCTCGCGCAGCACCAGCTGCGGGTACATTGGCGGCTGCGACGGCTGTGCGCCGGAATCGGTGTCGCTGGTGCCGGACGTCCACGCCATCAGCGAGGTGACCGCGTCGTCGATCATGATCGGAATCGGGCCGGTGATGGTTTCGGAGTCGACGAGCTGTGCGTTGCCGGTGAACACGTCGGCGCGTGAGGTGCCCGGGTAGACGGCGATGGTGACGTTGAGACGTGGGAAGAACTTCTGCGGATACCGGCCGACGGCGAGCAGCCCCGCGAGCGTGGGGCGCGGCGCGGATGCGATTCCTGTCTTCTCGTCCGTGTCGGTGTCCGCGCCGATATCCATGTCGTCTTCCGTGGACGCGGTTTCCGCCGGGTCACGATCCGCGGCATGTTTCACGGCATGTTTCACGGTGTCGTCCGCGGGGTGGTCGGCTGGCACGCGCCTCAGGATGCGCAGATCCAGCATCATATCCGTGTCGGAGCGTTCCGCGAAGACATGAGGGTGGTGTTCGCGCTCGCGTTCGAGCAGCGCGTGGACGAGTTTGGGATTCAGATCGTCGAGCGTGGCCTCCGGCACGACGGCGATGTCGTGCTCGGGCTGGCGTTGCTCCTCAAGCAGACGGTCGACCTCGTAGGCGGTCATCTTGCGGTCGCCGTCGCCGGTGCGGATGTAGGAGCCGCCGTGCGGGCCGATCGAGGAGATGAAGCAGGGCTTCTCGCGCGGCAGCATCTCGTCGATGACGGCGAACACCAGATTCGCTCCCTCGAACGGGCAGGTCACGATCACCGGACGGACCACCGGCGTGAGTTTCTCGCAGGCCTGGCTCAGCGCCTCCTGCATCGCGCGTGCGTCGAAGTCCTCGACCGGCGTGAACCCGGCTTTCTCACTCAGTCCCAGGATGATGTACCCGCCGTTGCCGTTGGAGAACGCGGACAGCGTTTCGGTGATGGTGGAGCTGATCTTGCGCTTGCATTCCTTGACCTCGCACTGTTGCGTATCGTTGCCGATGACGCGCATCAGTTCGATGAGCTCGGTCATCTTGGCCGTGTAGTCGTCGTTGTCCATCGCGCCTCCAGGAGTGTGCCGTTGCCACTCGGTGACGGTTGTACTCCGGCTGGCTCCGGTCGTACCCCGGTTGGTGCCGGTCCTCCATCACAGGTTCCTGTCATCCATCCTATGCCGACGGCGACGCGTGCACGGCGACGTCGGCCAGGCATGTCGCCATACCTCCGCGATAACAGGGCCGACACGGGACAGACGGGACGCAACAGGGGCGGGTTTCGCATCGCCCGTGAATCGGATACGATAAGGTCCGCGACGGGCGTTCCTCGTCGCGGGCCTTGACGCCGCGGTATGTATGGTGGCGCGGAATGCGATTACAGCACCGCGTCCATCGCTTGCTTGAGATCGGCGATGATGTCGTCGGCGTTCTCGATGCCGCAGCTCAGACGCACCAGATCGATGCCCACGCCGGCCTCATCGAGCTGCTCCTCGGTGAGCTGGCGGTGCGTGGTGCCGGCCGGGTACAGCGCGCAGCTGCGAGCGTCGGCCACATGCGTGGCGATCGAGATCATCTTGAAGTGGTCGAGCAGCGCGGAGACCTTGTCGCGGCCGCCGGGCACGCCGAAGGAGATCACGCCGCAGGTGCCGTTCGGCATGTACTTTTGGGCGGTCTCGTAGTACTTGTCGCCGGGCAGGCCGGGGAACTGCACCCAGCTGACGCGCGGATCGTCATTGAGGAACTCGGCCACCTTCTGCGCGTTCTCACAGTGGCGCTGCATGCGCACGGCCAGAGACTCCAGATGCATGCCCATGATCCAGGAGTTCATCGGCGCCGGAGTGGAGCCGAAATCGCGCATCAGCTGCGCGGTGGCCTTGGTGATGAACGCGCCCTTGCCGAAGTCCTTCGCGTAGGTCACGCCGTGGTAGGAGTCATCCGGCGTGGTCAGGCCGGGGAACTTGTCCGCGTGGGCCATCCAGTCGAAGTTGCCGGAGTCCACAATCGCGCCGCCGACGCAGGAGCCGTGGCCGTCCATGTACTTGGTGGTCGCATGGGTCACGATGTCCACGCCGTACTCGAACGGACGGCAGTTGATCGGGGTGGGGAACGTGTTGTCCACGATGATCGGCACGCCGTGGTCATGCGCGGCGGAGACGAACTTGTCGAAGTCGAGCACGATCAGCGCCGGATTCGAGATCGACTCGGCGAACACGGCCTTGGTGTTCGGCTGGAACGCGGCGTCCAGCTCCTCCGGCGTGCAGTCCGGGCTCACGAACGTACACTCGATGCCCATCTTGCGCATCGTCACGTTGATCAGGTTGAACGTGCCGCCGTAGATCGCGGAGGAGGCGACGATGTGGTCGCCCGCATTGCAGATGTTGAACAGTGCGAAGAAGTTCGCCGCCTGGCCGGACGAGGTCAGCATCGCGGCCGCGCCGCCCTCCATCTCGCAGATCTTCGCCGCCACCATGTCATTCGTCGGGTTCTGCAGTCGGGTGTAGAAGTATCCGGACTCCGACAGGTCGAACAGTCGGCTCATCTGCTCGCTGGACGTGTACTTGAAGGTCGTGGCCTGGATGATCGGCGGGGTACGGGACTCGCCGTTGCCCGGCTGGTAGCCGCCCTGCACGCATGTGGTATCGATCGCGCTCATTGATGCTCCTTCTATTGTTGCCGCGATGCCTGCCGCCGCGTCGTCCCGACGGCGCGCGGCCGCATCTCCGGCCATGGTCCTGGCTACGCATACTCTAACACCGCGGGTCGGCGCGCAGGCTCGCGTGCCCGGTGGTTGGGCATCCATGTCATCTATGACGCGTTATCATCATCCGGTGAGCAAGACGAATGAGGGTATGCGTAACGGTATTGGAACGGGTGCTGCGGCGGGCGGCGCGGGCCGGGGTGATCGGCCGTCGTCGGGCGGCCGCCGGGTGGTGCAGACCCCGCAGGGCGTGACGGCGATGGTGGTCGCCGAGGTGGTGTACGGGTTCTTCCCGCTGTACTGGGCGGCGCTCGCGAACATCTCGTCGATGAACGTGATGCTGTACCGCATCGTGACCGCCGCGGTGGTGATGGTGCTGTTCATGTTGGCCACGCGGCGCTGGCCGCGGTTCGTGGCGTCGGTGAAGGCGCTGTGGGCGCGCCCGAAAGTGTTCGCCGCCGCGGTGGCCGCCGCCGTGCTCGTGACGATCGACTGGGTGGTCTACATCTACCTGGTGTCGATCGGGCACACCTCCGAGGCCAGTGCGGCGAACTTCCTGATGCCGTTGATCAACATGCTGCTGGCGTTGGTGTTCCTGCGGGAGCGGACGACGGGGTTGGGCATCGTCTCCATGCTGGTGGCGCTGGCCGGCGGCGTGCTGTATGTGATGGACACGGGCGCATTCCCCGGGCTGGCGATGCTGATGACGTTCAGCTACAGCGGCTACTGCCTGATTAAACGCTTCGTGCCGCTGGATCCGTTCGAGTCGCTGACGTTCGAGACCGGCGTGCTGACGCCGTTCGCATTCGTGGCGCTCGCCGTGCAGCCGCGGTTCGGCGTGCCGGCGGGGGAGCCGTGGTGGGGCTGGCTGCTGCTGGCCGGATGCGGCATCCTGACGGTGATTCCGCTGGTGCTGACCTCGTACGCGGTCAAGCACGCCACGTTCATCACGGTGAGTTTCAGCCAGTACATCACGCCGACGATCCAGTTGGTGCTGGGCATTGTGGTGTTGGGCGAGCAGGTGCCGGCCAGTCGGTTCATCTCGTTCACGGTGATCTGGCTGGCGCTGGTGATCTACTCCTTCGACGTGCTGCGCCAGCATCGCCGCCGCTTGACGTTGGGATGATCCGCGACGGCATGCCGCTGGATCGCGTGATATTGAGGGAAGGAATATGGCATGGACGGAAATAGTCGAACCATACGCGACATACCGTCGACCGGGCTGTGGGCCGCCCTGATATTTCTGGTCGCGTTGAACCTGCGTCCGGCGATCGCGGCGGTGGGGCCGCTGCTGACGCGGATCGGCGCGGACCTGAACTGGGGTGAGGGCGTGCAGGGAATCCTGGCGGCGATGCCGCTGTGGGCGTTCGCCGCGATCAGCCCGCTGGTGGGGCTCGTCACCGCACGGATCGGTACGGATGCGACGGTCGCCGTGGCGCTGGCGCTGCTGGCTGTGGGCGATGTCGTGCGTTCGGTCGGCGGACAGACCTGCGTATGGCTGGGCACTGTCGGCGTCGGCGCGTCCATCGCAATCGGCAACGTGCTGGTTCCGGCCATCGCCAAGCGCGATTTCCGCGAGCGTGTGTCGGTGGCCACCGGCGTGTACTCCGGTTGCATCACCGCGGGGTCGGCGATCGCCGGGGCGACGGCGGTGCCGCTGGCCGACCTGCTGGGCGGCTGGCGGCCGTCGCTGGCGTTCTGGGCGGTGCCGCCGCTGGTGGTGCTGGCGTTGTGGCTGGTGCGTCTGAGGCATACGTCGCATCGGGCGACCGTCGGGATACGTCGCGACGAGACCGGGGAGCCTCGGGCGGACGCTGCGACCGTGCGCGCGGCGATGCCGTCCGCGTCGGGTGCCAAGAGTGTTGCGGATACAGGGGATTCATCGGAATGTACGGATGCGCGCGTCCCTCGGAGCGGAACGGGCGACGATGCGCGGACGGTCGTCGGTGTCTCATCGAAGCCGGCTCCGCTGTGGCGTCGGCCGATGACATGGTGGGTGACCTTATATATGGGGTTGCAGTCGGCGGCGTTCTACACGATGTCCAACTGGCTGCCGAGCGTATCCGCGGGGGCGGGGTTCGACGAGGGGACGGCGGGCATGCATCTGTTCCTGTTCCAGTCGATTGGCATCGTCTCCGGACTGCTGGTGCCGATGCTGATGCAGGTCGGCGGCAATCAGGTGTGCGCCGCGCTGGTCTCCAGCCTGCCTATGGTCGCGGCGTATGTCGGCATGCTGACGCTGCCGCAGGCCATGATGGTGTGGAGCATTGTCGGTGGCTGCGGGCAAGGTTCCACACTGGTGGTGGCGTTGTCGTTGATCGCGTTGCGTGGCACCACCGCGCAGGAGACCGTCCGATTGTCCGGTATCGCCCAGTCGTTGGGATATCTGCTGGCGTCGATCGGTCCCGCCGCGTTCGGCATGCTGGCCGAGCTCTCCGGGGCGTGGGCGGCGCCGTTGCTGTTGGCGTTGGCGCTGGCCGCGGCGCAATGCGTGGTTGCGGTGCTTGTCGGCCGTCCGCGTCCGTGAGCGGCGCAGCGTCTGGCAGGCGTGAAACACCGATGCAACATACGGATTGATTGCGTTCATCAAGGAGTTGAGGGTAATGACGGCATTCGAATATGCGATGGAGCCGGACGAGGCGGTGAAATTCTCGATCCATGAGATTCTGCGCGCCTACAACCGCGAGCATTTCGAGATCCTGGACGAGCGGGAGATCGCGATCACGGCCAAGGACGATGACGGCGCGGTGATCGGCGGCGTATACGGCACGATGTTCGGCCAATGGCTGGAGATCGAGGTGCTGGCCGTGGCGCCGGGGCACCGCGGCCAGGGCGTGGGCAGCGACCTGCTGGCCCGCATCGAACAGGCCGGGTGTGAGCACGGCTGCCGGTATGCGTTGCTCAACACCTTCGATTTCCAAGGGCGCGACTTCTACCCGAAGTACGGCTACCGCCAGATCGGGGAGATTCAGGGCTATCCGCTGACCGGCAGCCAGCACTGGTTCGTCAAGGATCTCCGCTGATTGCGTCTGCCCGGATCCCGTTCCTGTCCCGGTCCACGGCACCTTCGGATTCTGGCGCCCTCGGACTCTGACACCCTCGGACCCTGACGCATTGAGGCTCAACACTCCCGAACTCTCCGGACTCTGATGCATCGTGACTCTGATGCTTTCCCCAAAACGTTGTTATGGGGGTGGTGACGGAAAGTTGGACTCCTTGGTGTGGAGGAGTGTGGTTTGTGG
>LBJMJ02800__coassemble_677_pt1 | contig 20197 bp, 18 predicted proteins | sample LBJMJ02800__metabat2_low_PE_009 | metagenome-assembled genome bin LBJMJ02800
GCCCGGAAATCATTAATAAACTTGCGGACGGAATGGACGAGATTATCGACAACAACGAATATGACTGGGGTGAACAGACAAAGCAATCCATTGACCTGTGGGAATCCATGTTTGGACAGACTGAACGCCACTCATGGTAGAAACATGGTGACAATATCGAATCGTCCACGAACCTGGGACCAATTTGAAAGGTATGCAGACCTTCTGCTTCAGCAATCGCCTTAAGTACAGCGTGCTCATGCTGATCTGCGCATGCACTAGATACGTCACTACCAACGAATGGTCAAGTCGGACGTTACCTCGATATGTCCCAACTCGGTGACACCATGCAAACAACCAACTGAAAATGACCCGACGATGGACAACTGAATTGGCACAAGACTTTGGGCACGATTTGAAGGGATACTCGCATGAAGGCTGATGACGCGAATCTGTTGGAACTGCTGCATAAGTCCCGTCAGTTTGTGGTGCCGATCTATCAGCGTCTGTATTCGTGGGGTGAGCCGGAGTGCGCCCAGCTGTGGAAAGATATTCTTCGCGCAGGTAGTGTGGATGGTCCGGCAGAGCATTTCACAGGTTCGATTGTGTATGTGGAGAAGGCTGAGGGGTCAATCACGAACCAGCAGCCGAATCTGATTATCGATGGCCAGCAGAGGGTGACCACGGTCACGTTGTTGTTGACTGCGCTGGCGGAGCGCTTGTCCCGTGTGCCCGAAGGAGATTGGCTGATGGCATACGACGGGTTCAAGCCGGACAAGATTCGTGCGTGGTATTTGATGGATCCGTTCGAAGAGGGCGAGGGCAAGTACAAGCTTTTGTTGTCTCAACGTGACAGGGAGACGCTTATTTCGATCGTGAACGGCGTGGACCCCGACCCGGCGAATGCCTCGCCGCGTTTAGTGGAAAACTACGGGTTTTTCAGAGACCGTCTGAACGATCCCGCTTGTGATTTGACTGTTGTATGTCGCGGGCTTGACCGGTTGAAAGTGGTTGACATCCGTCTGACACGCGGCCTGGATAATCCGCAGCTGGTCTTTGAGTCGATGAACTCGACCGGCAAGAAGCTCTCGCAAACCGATCTGATCCGCAACTACGTGCTCATGGATTTGCCCAACGATGAGCAGGAAAACCTGTACATGTTGCATTGGAGGCCCATGGAGCAGTTGTTCGGCAATATGGACGAGCAGCGGTTCGATGAGTTCATGCGCGACTACCTGACCATGTGCACCCGCGACATTCCGCGTCTGGATCGGATCTACGACGCGTTCCGTGACTACGCCGACGATTGGCGTACCAGGGGACATTCTGTTCGTGATCTCGTGGTCGATTTGCATGAGAAGTCCGATTGGTTCGCGTCTGTGGCTCTGGGCCGCGAAACCGAACCGAGGTTGCATGTTCTGTTTGACGAGCTGCGCGATCTGCAGGCCACGGTCAGTCGTCCCATGCTGCTGGAATGCTATGGTGACTACAAGGATGGATTAATCGATTCAACGGCGATGGCGAGAATTGTGGAACTGGTCATCAGCTATGTGTTCCGTCGTGCGGTATGCATGATTCCGACCAATTCGTTAAACAAGACTTTCGCCACATTCACCTCGGGACTGGGTAAGGATCCCGGTCATTATCTTGAGGACATCGAGGTGAAGTTCGCTTTGATGGAGAACTACCGCAGGTTTCCCTCTGACGAGGAGTTCATTCAGGCCCTGGAGCATAACGACCTCTATCATTTCAAACGTCGCATGTATTTGTTCGACAAGTTGGAGAACGACGGAGCTAAGGAACGCGCGCAGGTCACCAACTACACTATCGAGCACATCATGCCTCAGAACCCGGAACTCTCCGAAAACTGGCGCGACGTGCTCGGGCCCGACTGGCGCAACGTGCAGAAGACATGGCTTCACACGCTCGGTAACCTCACTCTTACCGGCTACAACAGTGAGATGAGTGACCATGATTTCGGCGATAAACGAGACGGCGCGAAAGGCTTCCGCTTCAGTCCGTTGCGGTTGAATGAGGGATTAGGACAGTTGGATTGTTGGAACGAGGAGGAAATCAAACGGCGTGGTGAACGCCTCGCGCGTAGGGCGGTGGCCATCTGGCGGGCTCCGCAACCGAGCACCGACGCAATTGATCGATACCACTCCGAGCATGGCAAGAACACGAAGTCGCAGCAGACGGGGTACACCATAGAAAACGATCATCCGGAGCTTGTCGATGGCCCGCTGTCGGAGCTGTTCCATCGCATAGATGGCACCATCCGTTCCTGGGACCCGCATATCGAACGTCGTCCGGTCAAACTGTACGTCGGCTACCATCACAATCAGATGTTCGTCTCCGTTATCCCCCGCAGAGGACGCTTGGTAATCGGCCTGGTGATGCCGTATGAGCATCTGCGCGACGAACGGAACTTAGCCGAATACAAGGCCGTGCAGGGATGGGGCGGCACCCGCACCGAAGTTACCCTGTATCCGGATTCTTCGGAAGATGATATCAACTATGTGCTGGGTTTGGCGCGGCAGTCATACGAGGATCAGCTCGACGAATAATTGCAGGACCATGGGATTTAACATGGTACTGAGACGAAACGAGCAGTCTTAACAGAAAGCAATCGGCCCCTCTTGCGAGGGCCGATGAGATCACAGGTAGGACGGAACCTACCTAGGCATTGATCAGAGTGCCGTTGCCATATAGCTGAAGACAAGGAAGCAAGGACAGACACGACGCCCTATGCGATAATCGTTCGTACAGGGCGCGAATATGAAGGGAAGTGCTGAATCATGCGGGGCGGCGTCATGGGAGTCTTTCTACTTGTGGTGGGCATCATCTGCATCGTCTATGGGGCCACCATCATGCTCACCTGGTCGGGAACGGCATTTTTCCTGGTGTGGTGCGCCCTTGGCGTCATATGCGGAGGTACGGGTGCGCTCGCGCTCGCATTGCCCGATTCCAACGTGGTGCGCGGCGTTCGCACTACGGTGTGCTGCCTGACGATCTGCGGCATCGCCATCGTCTCCGTCATGAGCGCCGTCATCATGCGCGAAGCATATCGTACGCCGCCACGAGACCTTGACTATCTGATCGTGCTCGGCGCGCAGGTGCGGCCCTCCGGCAAACCGTCCGAAGTACTGCGGTACAGGCTCGTCGCCGCACGGGATTATCTGGACGAGAACCCACGCACCCGTGTGGTGGTGTCCGGCGGACAGGGCCCCAACGAACCATGCCCCGAGGGTGAGGCGATGGCACGTTGGCTTGAACGCGCCGGGGTGGACGCCGAACGCATCATCGTCGAATCCGCGTCGAAGACCACCGTCGAGAACCTGCAGAATTCTCGCGCGCTCATTGATGACGATGACGCGCGCATAGGCATCGTGACCAACAACTTCCACCTCTTCCGCGCGATGCGCATGGCCGAGCGGCTTGACATCAAGCACGTCTGGGGCATCCCAGCCCATTCCAGACCGTGGTACCTGCCCAACAACCTCCTGCGCGAATGCCTCGCGCTCGTCAAGGCGGCGATCGGCGGCACCATCTAGAAGACCAACGGGTGGAGAGGGACCCTGGCGAACCGGGCCGAATCCTTCAGCGTGCGATGGCACGTCGGGGGTCCTGTCGGGAATGTCGGGCATGGACTATCATGGTGCAAGTTGGCGGGTGCCTGGCATAACCGGTGCGCTCGCTAGGCACGGACAGCGGACGCACGGAAAACGGAGCACACGGGTATGGGACGACACCAGAGAGCGGAGACCGCGGGATTGGTGTCATGCCTGATCTGCGCGGTTCTGGGCGGCACGGCCATGTCGCTGTACATGACGCTGGCACCTGCGATCTGGCAGATCAGCCAGCGACTGTTCACCGTCTGCGCCGGCATCGTCGCAGCCTGCGGCGTCGTCTCGTTCTGTTGCGGATACATCAAAGGCTCCAGCTCGTTCACGCTGCGCAACGGCTGGTTCGCCCCCATCCGCCGCGCCGGGGAGACGCTTGCGCTCTCGGTGGTGTACGCGGCCACCGCGTTCCTGACCTCCTTCCTGATCCTCAACATCGCCAACGGCATCATCGGCACGCAGATGTTCGTGGGCTATCTGGTCGGCGCATGCGCGGGACTGTCCGGCGTCGTCGGCTACCTGACCTTCGTGCAGGCGCAGGCCATGCGCGCCAAAACCCTCGCCGCGCTGCTACCGTTCTTCGTCATCGCGGGCGTCGGGGGAGCGGGCATGACCACCGACGACCCGTGGTGGTTCGTCAACAACTTCTCCCGACTCGGCGACCGCACCACGTTCGCCGCCTCCATGTTCAACACCACGCTGATCCTGGCGGGGCTGTGCGTGATCGTCATCAGCTACTTCTCCGTGTCCGAGCTGGTCACCACGTACCGGCAGCGCGAACTGTGGCATCGTCGGCGGTTCGACCGGCCCGGCAGGGACATGCCGTGGTTCCGGGTGCGCATGGCCATACTGTCGGTGCTGCTGGCGGCGTGCGGCTGTTGTTTCATCGGCATCGGCAGCTTCCGCCAGACGCCGCACCCGATCGCCCATAACGCGTTCGCCTTCAGTCTGCCGGGCATTACCGCCGTGCTGCTGCTCGCATTGCCGTGGCTGGCGCCCCTGTTCTCCAAAGCCATGTATGTGGTCTCCGATCTGATTGTGGTCGTCGGCACGGTGGCGGTGGTCGTCTGGCGGTATGACATCACCTCGATGACCAATCTGGAGCTGCTGCTGGGCATGCTGTTCTTCGGATGGTTCATCGTGTTCTGCCGGCAGATCGCCGCGTTGGAGGCCGACCGCATCCAGGAGCAGGTCGTTCACCTGCAGCTGGCCGCGGAAGGCGCGGACGCCGTGGATGAACCGCTGGAATCCCGCGTGGCATCCGACCGCTGACAATCGACTTGACGGTCGACTGGGCATCGCTCCGCATGGTAAGCAATTTCCCCGGATCGGTGCCGTTTCCCGATACGATGGACACTATGAGTGAATTCCAGAACACCTGGCCCGCGCCGCTGGCCACCCGGCCGTTGTCCGCCACCGTCACGATTCCCGGCAGCAAGTCGTTATCGAACCGGTATCTGATCTTGGCCGCGATGGGGCAGCATCCGGTCACGCTGGTCGGCTTGCTGCGTTCGCGCGATACGGATCTGATGATGGGCGCGTTGCGGTCGCTGGGCGTGGAGTTCCAGGTCGATCCGGATGACGAGACGACGGTGCGCGTCACACCGCCGTCATCCGGACGGTTCACCGGTGATGTGGACGTGTATTGCGGTCTGGCCGGTACGGTGATGCGGTTCGTCCCCGGACTGGCGATGTTCGCCGACGGGCCGGTGAGGTTCGACGGCGACGCACAGGCCTACGCGCGTCCGATGAAGCCGGTTTTGGAGGGGCTGGAGCAGCTGGGCGCGTGCATCGAATACCACGGGGAGCCGGGACGTCTGCCGTTCACGCTGACCCCGCCCGTGGCATCCGACGGTACGGATGCGCCGGCGCATACGGTGGCCATCGACGCATCCGGATCCTCCCAGTTCATTTCCGGTCTGCTGCTGATCGGCGCACGGTTGCCTGACGGATTGGAACTGCGCCACACCGGCGATCATCTGCCGAGTCTGCCGCATATCCGTATGACGGTCGCCGATCTGCGGGCGGCCGGCGTCACCGTGGATGCTGATGAGGAGCATCATTGCTGGCGTGTGCATCAGGGGTTGGTCCAGTTGCCAGAACGGGTCGTGGTGGAACCGGATCTGTCGAATGCCGCGCCGTTCCTGGGGGCGGCGTTGATTGCGGGCGGAACGGTGTCGGTGCCGTACTGGCCGCGTGAGACGACGCAGCCGGGAGGCCTGCTGCCGGGGATCCTGCAGGCCATGGGCGCCGAGATTACGTGGGATGGCAGGCCGTGGAGCGAGGCCACCACAGGTGAAGACGCGCCTGCCGCGGCGACGTTGACGGTGCGGGGCGATGGCATGATCCGCGGTTTGGGACGTTTCGACATGTCGGCGGCGGGGGAGATCGCCCCGAGCATCGCCGCACTGGCCGCGTTGGCCGATGCACCGACCCAACTGGTCGGCATCGCCCATCTGCGCGGGCACGAAACGAACCGTTTGGCCGCGCTGGTGACGGAGATCCGTCGCATTGGCGCCGAGGCCGAAGAGCTGGAGGATGGCATCGAGATCCGTCCGGTGCCGCGCGAACGGTTGCACGGCGCGGTGATGGAGACCTATGCGGATCACCGTATGGCCACGTTCGCGGCCATGGTCGGCCTGACCGTGCCGGATATCGCCGTGGTCGATGTGGACACCACGCGCAAAACCATCCCCGATTTCGTAGGTCTGTGGTCCGCGATGTTGGACTGAGTCATTGGTTGCGGCCGGGTGCGTATGACAGTCGGCCGCAAGTATGGAACAGGGGCTTCACGAACGAATCGTGAAGCCCCTGTTCTGTTGGCTCAGGCAATCAGCCCTTCACTCACTTGGCGAAGACGTTGCCGTAGGAATCCTTGCCCTCCTCGGCGATGGCGGCGGACTTGCGGGCGATCGCAAGCTCCTCGTTCGTCGGGATGACGGCGATGATGACGGAGGAATCCGGGGTGGAGATGATGCGCGGTTCCTTGGAACGGGTCGCGTTCTTCTCCAGATCCAGCTTGACGCCGAACGGGGCGAGCTTCTCGCACACCATCTTGCGGACGATGTCATCGTTCTCGCCGACGCCGGCGGTGAAGGTGATGACATCCACGCCACCCATCTGTGCGGTGTAGTTGCCGATGTAGCCGACGATGCGGTGCACGTAGACGTCCAGGGCCAGCTTGGCGTTCTCATCGCCGGCCTCGACCAGCTTGTGGACCTCGCGCAGATCGCCGTGGCCGGTCATGCCCATCATGCCGGAGCGCTTGTTGAACAGGGCATCCAGCTCATCCACGTTCATGTGGGCGTTACGGATCAGGTGGAAGACCACAGCCGGATCGATGTCGCCGGTACGGCCGCCCATCATCAGGCCCTCAAGCGGGGTCAGGCCCATCGAGGTCTCGACCGGCTTGCCGGAGATCTCGGCGGAGGCGGAGGCACCGTTGCCGATGTGCAGCACGATCTGCTTGAGGCCTTCGGCTGGCTTGCCGACGACGTCCGGAACCACGGAGGAGATGAACTCGTGGCTGGTGCCGTGGGCGCCGTAACGGCGGATATGGTACTGGTCGGCGATCTCCTTGTTCAGCGCGTAGGTGCTGGAGGCCTTCGGCAGCTGGAAGAAGAAGGAGGAATCGAACACGAACACCTGCGGGACATCCGGCAGGAGGGCGCGCATGACCTCGGCGCCAACGGCCTCGGGGCCGTTGTGCAGCGGGGCGAGCACGGCCAGATCCTTGACCTGGTTGATGGTCTTGTCGGTCACGAGCGCCGGGTTCGGGAAGATCGAGCCGCCCTGGACCACGCGGTGGCCAACGGCCACGATGCCGGCGTCGGCGAGCTTCGGACCGTACTCGTCGAAGAAGCCGAGCACGCGCTTCAGGCCCTGCTCGTGGTCGTGGATGGGCTCCTCGAGCTCATGCTTCTCGCCGTTGTACTCATGCTTGTAATGGCCGTCAACCGGCTCGCCGATCTTCTCGACGAGACCGGAGGCAATGCCTTCGCCGGATTCCAGGTCGACCAGCTGGTACTTGATCGAGCTGGAGCCGGAGTTGATAACAAGGACGGTTTTCGCCATTGGGGCATCCTCCATGTGTGTCTACATTGATCCCGCGGACACGGGGTTTCCTCTACCTAGAGTACTCGCCTGATGCTACAAACCGCGTAACAGCGCGCACGAACTATGCGAAAGCCTCCCCATCATGGGGAGGCTTTCAACAGTCAGCCGGTACTGGGTCTAGACGTTCCGCCGCGCTGACGACTCGGCGCTCACTGCGCTTCGATGGCGGTCAGGGCCACAGTGTTGATGATGTCCTGTACCAGCGCGCCGCGGGACAGGTCGTTGACCGGTCGGTTCAGACCCTGCAGCACCGGGCCGACGGCGATGGCGCCGGAGGAACGCTGCACGGCCTTGTACCCGATGTTGCCGGCGCACAGGTTCGGGAACACGAACACGTTGACGTGACCGGCCACATCGTTGCCCTTGGCCTTGGTAGCGGCCACGGTGGGCGACCAGGCGGCGTCGAACTGAATCGAGCCGACCACGGCCAGATCAGGTGCCTTCTCCTTGACGATGGCGGTGGCTTCCTCCACCAGATCCACATCCGGCCCCTTGCCCGAACCCAGCGTGGAGTAGGAGAGCATGCCGACCTTCGGGTCGATGCCGAAGGCCTTGGCGGTTTCGGCGGACTGGATGGCGATGTCGGCCAGCTGCTCGGCGTTCGGATTCAGGTTGATCGCGCAGTCGGCGAACACGGCCACATGATCCTTGAAGCACATGAGGAACGCGCCGGAGACCAGCGACTGGCCGGGCTTGGTCTTGATGACCTGCAGCGCCGGGCGCACGGTGTTGGCGGTCGAGTTGATGGAACCGGAAACCAGACCGTCGGCCTTGCCGAGCACCACCAGCATCGTGCCGAAGTAGCTGGCGTCGGTCAGCGTCTTGCGGGCCTGCTCCTCGGTCATGCCCTTCTTGGCGCGCAGCTCGCACAGCTTGGCGACCATCGGGGCGAGCACCTCCTCGTCGTCCATGGCCTGGAAGGAGGCCTTCTCCAGCGAGTTGAGCCCCAGCTCCTTGCCGCGGGCCAGGATCGTGTCCTTGTCGCCAACGATGATCAGGTTCACGATGTCGCGTTCGAGCAGATAGTCGGCCGCCTTGATGATGCGGTCCTCCTCGCCTTCGGGCAGCACGATGGTCTTCTTATCGGCCTTGGCCTTGCCCAGCAGGCTGTACTGGAAGGCGTACGGCGTAACCGGGGCGGTGAACGGGGCCTCAAGCGTGGCCAGCACCTCATCCGCGGGCACATGCTCGTCGAAGACGGCGGCCGCGGCCTGTGCGCCTGAGGCGTCGGAGAACTCCACGGCGGGCACGGTCCACACCGGCACGTCGCCGGCCACGGCGGCCTTGACCGCATCGGCCTGGTCATCCGGGCAGCCGGTGACGAACACGCCGAGCACGGTGGTGCATGCCTTGGCCACAATCGCGGTGCAGGCGTCCACGGTCGCCTTGACCTGCTCGGGCGTGCGGTCGATGGCGCACACGGCCAGGAACACGGGGGAGGCCAGGTCGGCGGCCACGTCGGCGTTGAACGAGAAGCTATCGGGATCATTGACCGCGGAATGATCGGTGCCGACGATCACCATCGCTTCGGGCGCGGTGGCGGCCACGGCCTCGGAGTATGCGGCCACGATGTCGGGGCGGGCCCCCTCCTTGTCCTCGCGTGCGCGGCGCGGGCACACGCCGGTGGCCTGTTCGCGGGTGATGCCGGAGGTCGCTGCCCCAAGCAACACGTCGGTGAAGGTCTCGCGCTTGCAGACCGCCGGGCGGAACACGCCGGTCTTCTTGGCGGTGGCCAGGGCGCGGACGACGCCGTATGCCACGACGTTACGGCCGTTGGCGGCTTCGGGGCTGAGGATGCTGATGGTGGTAAGACTCACGATGTCTCCTTGTTCATGTTTCAGTGTGACCACTACGTTCACACCACAACGCCATTCTAACTATGCCGGGACATAACCGGCGTCGTGTCGTTCTGTTTTTCCTCCGACGCCTCGGAGAGCGGGCTTCGGTGGTGGAATACGATGAGGGCCCGGGGGAGTACCCCGGGCCCTCTGGGACTACTTGACCGTGTCGGTCAGGCGGTCATCACTCGTTGTCGCCAGCGGTGGCGGCGGTGGCGGTGACGGCACCCTGCACGTCGGTCTTGACATCCGAGTACACCCAGTCGGTGTAGTCCGGATGATCATAGCCGTTGTCGACCGCGAACTGGAAGGCTTCGGTGCGGAAGGCCTCGAGCTCGTCGATCTTCTCGGCGTACTTGTCGGCGTCGATCATGCGCAGAGCCTCGGCGACGAGCTCGTAGCGATCGATGTCGTTGACGCGGACCATATCGAACGGCGTGGTGGTCGAGCCCTGCTCCTTGTAGCCGTGAACGTTGAAGTTATCGTGGTTCGGACGGTCGAAGATCAGGCCACGCACGTCGTGCGCATAGGAGTGGTAGGCGAACAGGACCGGCTTGTCGGCGGTGAAGATCTCAGCGAACTCCTCGTCGGTCAGAGCCTCGTCGTTCTCCTTGGCGGACTGCAGCTTGATCAGATCCACCACGTTGACGACCTTGAACTTGATGCCCATCTCGTTCAGCTTGTCGGCGGCGGCCATGATCTCCTGGGTCGGGACATCACCGGCGCAGGCCAGCACGATCTGAGCCTCGTCGTTCGAAGCGGCGGTGGAGGCCCACTTCCACTCGGCGGCACCCTTCTCGAGCTCGGCACGAGCCTCGTCCAGGGTCATCCAGGTGGCGGCCGGCTGCTTGCCGGCGATGATCGCGTTGATCTGGTTGGTGGACTTGTAGCACTTCTCGGCGACGGCCAGCAGCATGTTGGAGTCGCACGGGAAGTAGATGTTCACCACATGGTCGTTGTTGAACGTCTTGTTCAGCAGGACGGAGGTGACACCCGGATCCTGGTGCGAGAAGCCGTTGTGATCCTGACGCCAGACGTGCGAGGAGACCAGGAGGTTCATCGAGGAGATCGGCTTGCGCCACGGGATCTCACGGACGGTGGCCTCCAGCCACTTCGCGTGCTGGTTCAGCATGGAGTCGATCACGTGCACGAAGGACTCGTAGGAGCTCCAGATGCCGTGACGGCCGGTGAGCAGGTAGCCCTCGATGAAGCCTTCCATCTGATGCTCGGAAAGCTGCTCGGTGACCTGGCCGGTGACGGCCATGTGCTCGTCGGTCAGCTCGGACAGGTAGCCGGCATCCCACTGCTTGTTGGTCACCTCGTAGGCGGCCTGCAGACGGTTGGACGCGGTCTCGTCCGGTCCGAAGATGCGGAACGAATCCGGGTTCAGCTTGATGATGTCGCGGGTGTAGACACCGAGGCGACGGGTGGCCTCGAGCTGGCCCCAGCCGTGGCCGAACTTGGAGACTTCCTTGACCTCGTAGTTGTCCAGCGGCGGGAGGACCAGATCCTCACGGATGCGGCCGCCGTTGGCGTTCGGGTTCTGGCCGATGCGCAGCTCGCCGGTCGGCATGAACGCGGTGACCTCGGGCTTGACGGCGCCGTTCTCGTCGAACAGCTCCTCCGGCTTGTAGGACTCGAGCCAGTTCTTGAGGACCTGGAAGTGCTCCTCGGTATCGCGGGCGGAAGCCAGCGGCACCTGATGGGAGCGCCACGAACCCTCGGTCTTCTTGCCGTCGATGTACTTCGGGCAGGTCCAGCCCTTCGGGGTGCGGAAGATGATCATCGGGTAGAACGGACGGGTCATGTCGTCGGTCTGGGCCGCGGCCTTGATGTCGCAGATCTCGTCGAAAACGGTCTCGAACAGGTCGGCGAAGCGGCGGTGGATCGACATGTGATCCTCATCGTCGAAGCCGGCGACGAACTCGTACGGCTGGTAGCCCATGCCGTGGAAGAACTCGTGCAGCTCTTCGTCGGAGATGCGGGCCAGGATCGTCGGGTTGGCGATCTTGTAGCCGTTGAGGTGCAGAATCGGCAGGACGATGCCGTCAGTGCGCGGGTTGATGAGCTTGTTGGACTGCCAACCGGTGGCCAGCGGGCCGGTCTCGGCCTCGCCGTCGCCGACGATGGCCGGCACGAACAGGCTCGGGTTGTTCATCACGGCGCCGTAGGCGTGCGACAGGGCGTAGCCCAGCTCGCCACCCTCGTGGATCGAGCCCGGGGTCTCCGGCGCGTAGTGGGACGGAATGCCGCCCGGGTAGGAGAACTGGCGGAAGAACTTCTGCAGGCCAGCCTCATCCTTGGTGATGTTCGGGAAGTACTCCGTGTAGGTGCCGTCCAGGTAGGACTGCGAGGTGCCGGCGGGGCCACCGTGGCCCGGACCCATGATGATCACGGTGTTCTGCTGGTGATCGGCGATGAGTCGGTTGATGTGGCCGATGAGGAAGTTCAGGCCAGGGGTGGTGCCCCAGTGACCCACCAGACGGTGCTTGACATCATTGCGAGTGAACGGTTCCTTCATCAGCGGATTGCTGCGCAGATAAATCTGGCCGATGGACAGATAGTTCGAAGCGCGCCAGTACTTGTCGACGCCTTCGAGAGCTTCCTCGGAAACCGGAGCGTCCAGCTTCTTCCAAGGGGTGCCAATAACAGGACTCGTCATATGTACTCCTGTACTCCTGCACGGTGTTGTGCGATTGATACTTATCGTCGGTCGCGGACCTGCCGGAAACCTTGCGATTCCGCGGTTAGCCCACGTCCAATCGTTCTTAATCCTACGAGGAACGTGCGACTTTGTGGTGATTTTTTGCGGGAGCGTTCGAAATTGTTAGAAAAATTTACCGTATTGTTCATGTTTCGTGGCCGGATTGTGAACACCGAGACTCGCCGGAATATGCCGGAAAACGGCGGAAAGTCAAGCAAAAACGGATTTGCGATTCGCTCGGCGCGTTCGTTTCGCGGGCTCGGATGCGGCGTGTTGGAGGTTGCAATGGTGCGTGTTGTGACATTCTCGAACCGGTTTATCGCGCGTGCCGCGCCGCCGCGGATGTCCCCTTGAACCGCCACAATAGACCTATTCACTCCACCCCGATGAAAGAGGAGAGCTTCATGGCCACAGGTCCGGTTCTTGTTGTTGATTTCGGAGCCCAGTACGCCCAGCTGATCGCCCGCCGCGTGCGTGAGGCGAACGTGTATTCGGAACTGGTGCCCCATTCGATGCCTGTTGATGAGATGCTGGCCAAGGATCCCAAGGCCATCATCCTGTCCGGCGGTCCGGCTTCGGTGTTCGAACCGGGTGCGCCGAGCATCGACCGCAAGGTGTTCGAGGCGGGCGTGCCGGTGCTGGGTATCTGCTACGGCTTCCAGGTTATGGCCTATGAATTGGGCGGCAAGGTGGACAAGGCCGCGTTGGGCGAGTACGGCAAGACCGCCACGGTGATCGACAAGGCCGAGGGTCTGCTGGACGGCTCCCCGGCGGATCAGAGCGTGTGGATGAGCCATGGCGTGGCCGTGGAGGCCGCACCCGAGGGCTTCGAGGTGCTTGCGCACACCGAGGGCGCGCCGGTGGCCGCCATGCAGGATCCCTCGCGCAAGCTGTACGGTGTGCAGTGGCATCCGGAGGTCAAGCACACGCCGATGGGGCAGAAGCTCATCGAGACCTTCTTGCATGAGTGCGCCGGCCTTGGCTCGGATTGGGACGCCTCCAGCATCATCGAGGACCAGGTGGCCAAGATCCGCGCCCAGGTGGGCGACGCCCAGGTGATCTGCGGCTTGTCCGGCGGCGTGGACTCCGCCGTGGCCGCCGCCCTGGTGCACAAGGCCGTCGGCGACCAGCTCACCTGCGTGTTCGTGGATCACGGTCTGCTGCGCAAGGGCGAGGTCGAGCAGGTCAAGCACGACTTCGTGGCCGCCACCGGTATCAAGCTCATCGCCGTGGACGCCGTCGATGACTTCCTGGAGGCGCTGAAGGGCGTCTCCGAGCCGGAGCGCAAGCGCAAGATCATCGGCGAGAAGTTCATCCGCACCTTCGAGAAGGCGCAGCGCCAGGTCATCGAGGAGGCCGGCGCCGAAGGCAAGGAAGTCAAGTTCCTGGTGCAGGGCACGCTCTACCCGGATGTGGTGGAGTCCGGCGGCGGCGACGGTGCGGCCAACATCAAGAGCCACCACAACGTCGGCGGCCTGCCCGAGGACCTGAAGTTCGAACTGGTGGAGCCGCTGCGCACGCTGTTCAAGGACGAGGTCCGCGCCATCGGCACCGAGCTGGGTCTGCCCGACGAGATTGTCTGGCGTCAGCCGTTCCCCGGCCCGGGCCTGGGCATCCGCATCATCGGCGAGATCACCAAGGAACGTCTGGACCTGCTGCGCGAGGCCGACGCGATCGCCCGCGAGGAGCTCACCAAGGCCGGACTGGACCGCGACATCTGGCAGTGCCCGGTGGTGCTGCTGGCCGACGTGCATTCCGTTGGCGTGCAGGGCGACGAGCGCACCTACGGCTCGCCGATCGTGCTGCGCCCGGTCAGTTCCGAGGATGCGATGACCGCCGACTGGTCGCGCGTGCCCTACGACGTGCTGGCCACGATCTCGACGCGCATCACCAACGAGTGCCGCCAGATCAACCGCGTGGTGCTGGACGTGACCTCCAAGCCGCCGGCAACCATCGAGTGGGAATAAAATTCGGGACAAAACGGTATTTCACACTCCACCCCGAAACACAACAAAACCGCAGGTCAGAAGTGGTGCGTTCGAGAAATCGGCGCACCACTTTTCTACACTAGAAAACGCTTCTTTCCGGATTATTTGTAGCGGAATTTGTGGCACCCCAGGAGCCCTCACAGCGGTCCTGGGAGCATGAAAGGAGATAAAAAGATGAACGAAGCCAAGATGACCTGAATCTGCCCCAGTTCCGTTGACACATCGAGTTCCGTTCCCGCATGATGTGCGGGAACGGGGGAACGGAGGCAGATATGGGGCACGCGTCGCCGAAGTACACGGCGGAGTTCAAGCAGAGGGCGGTGCAGCTCTACCGCGAGAGGGGCGGCACCTACGCCGAGATCGGCAGGGAGCTCGGGGTCGACCCGGGCAGCGTATCCGACTGGGTCAAGAGGGCCGACGCCGCGGGCTCCGACCCGTCGGTCAACCCCTTCCAGGTCGCCGAGGAGAACCGCAGGCTCAAGAGGGAGAACGAGCGGCTCAGGCGCGAGAACGAGATACTTTTAAAAGCGAGCGCCTTCTTCGCCAGCAGGCAGCTGTAGGCGCCCGGGCGGAGAGGGCTAAGTTCGCGTTCATACTGCTCAGCGAGGGCGTGTGGACGATCTCGGAGATGTGCTCCGCCCTCGGGGTCACGAGGCAGGGCTACCGCGCATGGAGGAAGCGGCCGCCGAGCGCGCACGACAGGCGCGACGGGGAGCTCGCCGCCATGATTTCCGAGGTGCGCGCGGCCAGCCGGGGCATCTACGGCGCCCCGAAGGTGTTCCAGGAGCTCAGGAAGGCGGGCGCGCGCACCTCCCGCAAGCGCGTGGCGCGCATCATGCGCGAGAGCGGCTGGGCCGGGACGACGCGCGGCTGCGCGAGGCGCCCGAAGGGCGGGGCCAAGCAGGCCGCGCCGCAGCCGTGCGCCGCCCCCGACCTGGTGAAGCGCGACTTCAGCGCGGACGGGCCGGACAGGCTGTGGTTCGCGGACATCACCTACGTGAGGACTCGCCAGGGATGGCTCTACCTGGCCGTCGTGATGGACGTGTGGTCGAGGATGATCGTCGGCTGGTCGATGTCGGCGAGCATGGCGGCCGAGCTCGCCGACGACGCGCTCAAGATGGCCATAGCGCGCAGGAGGCCCGGCAAGGGCTGCGTGCACCACAGCGACCACGGGTCGCAGTACGCCTCGCTGCTGCTCGGGAAGACCATGCGCGAGGCCGTGATCGAGCCGTCGATGGGCTCGATATCGTCGCCCTGGGACAACGCGGCGATGGAGTCGCTCATGGGCGTCATCAAGGCCGAGTGCGTGCACGCGCGCACCTTCGAGAGCCGAGAGCGGGCGGCGCTCGAGATCTTCGAGTACATCGAGTGCTTCTACAACAGGGTAAGGACCCACTCGGCGCTGGGATACCTCAGCCCCGAGGAGTTCGAGCGGGCCAACCGGCCCGAGGACGACCGCCGCCTGAAGGCGGCGTAGGGGTGTAAACGAAATCGGGGTAGATTCAGTCACCCGCGCCACCACCTGCTCGTCGAAGGTCCGCACGCACCGCACGACGCGGGCGGTCAGCCTCCACTCGGGGTCGCGCGACGTGTCTATTACGGCCACGGTGTCGCCCAGGTCGGCGTCGTCGCCGTCGAGCGCCGCCACGTCCACCTCGTAGCTCACCTTGGGCTGCGACGCCTCCACGAGCGCCCGCCTGGTCAGCGCCAGCAGCCGCTCGGGCTCCGTGACCTCGGAGAACGTCACCTGCCCGAAGCTGTGCACCTTTGCCGTGCGGTCCGCGTTCCAGCGCCCCCAGACCTGCTTGGCGCTCTCGTCGGCCACGTAGTTCAGCCCGCCGTTGACGTCGCCGAAGGTCAGCTTGCGCCTATAGCCCGCCTTGTAGTTGCCGTCCTCGTCGGTGAAGGGCAGGCCCGCCCGAAGCCGTAGAGGGCCGTGTACACGTCCTGCTCGAGCACCGTGCGCGTGCACCCGGCCATGTTCTTGCCGTAGGTGAAGCGGAGCCCGCGCCAGTCCCCGCGCTGGGCGTCCAGTCGGATCGAGCGCGAGGCCACGCGGCCGCCCGCGACCGTGATGACAGGCGTAACCTCGCCGCCCCACACCTCGGCAACGCGCCGAAGCGCCCACAGCGCGTTCTGGTGGTAGATCAGCGCCCCGGCGGTGCCGAGCGACGCGCAGTAGGCCACCGACCAGCGAGTCGGCGCCAGCACGGCAGCCAGGGCCTGCGCCGCCGTCCTGCTCACCAGCTGCGCCTCCTCGATGAAGTCGTCCAAGAGCTCGCAGAGCGACGACTCCGCGTACACGCTGCAGAGCCCCGCCACAGGCTCGTCGGTCCTCACCACCACGTGCTCGCGCCAGGTCGAGCCGTCCAGCCACAGCAGCCGGTCGCCCTTCGTCGGCACCTCGTAGCTCGAGAACTCCAAGGTGTCCTCGCCGTTCAGCTTCTCGGTGTGCACGAGCTCGCCGACCACGCGAAGGAGCCCGATCCGCTCGTCCCACCGGTCGAACCAGTAGAGCGTCGGCACCGAGCCCGCCATGTTAGGCCCACCTCTCGGAGAAGCGCGTCTCAACGTAGGTGCAGTTGGAGGTCGAGACGATGCAGTCGCCGGGCTCCAGCGCGAAGAAGTCGCTTGCTAGCGCAACGCAGTCCCGCGCGTCAACGTCGTTGATCAAGACAGTCTCGCCCTGGCAGTCGATCACCACGGCCTCGCCGCCCGCGAAGTCGTAGTCAACGCGGATGCCCTTGCCGGCCGATGGCAGCGAAACCTGCAAATAGGACCCCGCAGATGCCACCACGAGGAACTCCGGCAGCGTCGGCCAGTCGCCGCCCACCTCGAAGCGCGACGTGCGCTCCACGCGCTCCGCACCCCAGCCGATGGGGTCGAACAGGGTGAAGGTCAGCGTGCACTCGCCGGCCTCGAAGAGGTTGGACCAGTCGGATGCGCCCACGAGCATCGCATCGCGGTACTCGATTTCGGGGTCGTCGGGCAGCACCAGGCTCCCGCCGCCGGGCCAGCTGAGCCACCGGCGCACCTTGCCGCGCATCTGCGCCATGCCGGTGAAGCCCGGGTTGTATCCCATGTCCATGAACAGCCGCACCCGCACGTCCACGGGCGGGATCTAGCCTGAGACGAGAAGGGCCCCCGCGCGTCCCGGCACGGCCATGGCCTCGGCGACGATGGGGCTGGCCGCGCGTTCGATGACCTCGGCGGAACAGATCTCGGAGAAGTCGTTCCCCGCGTACACGATCGACCTCATGCGTTGCCCCTCGCCCGTCCGTAGTCCGATGCCCGGCGCTGCGACTCGCGCGCCGCCCTGTCGTCCTTGCCGAACGGCCGCGCCCGCTTCACCGTTGCCTCGGCCTGGTGCCCGGACGCGTTCACGCGCTTGCCCTTGTCGCTCATAGGCTCCTCACCACCGTAAGCACAACGTCGAAGGCCCAGACGAAGCGCCCGGACCCGTCGATCTCCTTGAACGCCGGCGCCGTGGTGTCAAGACCTGTGATGCGCCAGTTTCCGTTCTCCGCCACCGGCTCCCAGCCGTAGCGGCGGATCCACCTCTCGCAGGCCAGCGCGTCGGCCTCGGCCGTGGCGGCCACCTCGCGCACGACCATCACGGCAACGGTGACGGTCCCGCGCTCCTCGGCCTCCATGAGGCTCACGCGCTCGAACCTGCCCTCGCGGACCACGATGGGCTCCGGCTCCACGTCCGCCGACGGAAGATTTGCGAAGTAGCTTGCGAAGTCGCCCTCTAGCAGGGCCTTCGCCACCAAGAAGGAAAGCTGCAAGACCAGCTCACCTCACCTTCAGTTCCCAGTGGTGCACGCGCCCGAACAGGTCGCAGCACGCGTGCGACTCGGCCACCATCATCGAATGCCCGGACACCGCCACGCGCGATCCCGCCGGCACGTCGAACGCGCCGATGGAGTTCACCGCGTCGACGAACACGGTTCCCTGGCCGGCGTCCGCGCTCCGGTGGTCGTCGTCAGAGACCTTCTGCGTCCGCTCGAAGCGCACGTTCGCGATGATCTGCGGCTCCTCGAAGCTGCCGTCCGGCAGGGGCGTACGCACGGTCATCACGTCGGGCAGCGCCGAGCGCGGTATGGGCCGGATGGAGCGCATCTCAGCACACCCCCGTGAACGCCATGCCGGAGATCCCCAGCTCGCGCAGCGCGGCGGCCGTCGCCAGCTCCTCGCCGGTTGTCTGTTGCGATGTGTAGTTCTTCACGCTGAACTCGCCGATCGTGTAGCCGCCGACCTCGCCCACGCCGTACTCGGCGAACGCCTCCAGCGCCGCGCATACGGCACGCATGAAAGTCTCGGAGTCGGTATCCGTGCCCTTCACCGCGCAGAGCCACTTCACGTGGCTGTCCGCCATGGGCAGAGACGCCGCGAAGGCGGCCTCGGAAAGGCCTCCCCCGTAGGTGTCCTGGTAGAACTCGTATGTCACGGAAGAGGCCACGGCTACTCCGTCGCCGCCGAGACGTACACGCCGTCGAGCTTGTTGTCGAAGAGCTCCACGATTCCGTACTTGCGGTACTTCATCATGTAGGAGTCCAGGCTCTCCAGCTCGTCCGGGCTGAACACGCGCGACGCCACGTGCTTGTCGAACTTGATCACGGCCGACTTCTCCACGACCATGAAGTTGATCGCCTTGCCGGCGGCTGCCTTGGCGTAGCCGAACTCGGTGTCGCCGCTCTTCAGGTCGATCGCCGTGTAGAAGCGCACCTGCGGCACCTCGATCACGCGGGCGAAGCGCTCCAGCACGCGGTTGCTCATGGTGGGGTTGGCGTAGGAGAAGTCGTCCAGCACGCCCTTGAGGGTGGGCGTGATGAAGAGGTAGCGCGATCCCAGCGTCACCTGCTTCTCGTCCATGGCGCTCGTCACCTCGCGAAGCGCCTGCAGGATGTCGGTGGCCGTGGCCTCCGACAGGTCCTCCGGCGTCACGGTCACGCCCGTGTGAGAGGCGATCTGCGCGAAGGTGAAGGCGTCGGCCTCGGGCGCAACCTGCGTGCGCTGCAGCTCGGCGCCGGCCTCCACGAAGCAGTCGTTGACCCCTGCCTCCTCCACGTCCATCACGTCCGCGAACAGGCGGATGCCTCGGTCGTAGTTGAAGGTCTTGGTCTCGAACTCGTAGGTGATGGCGCCGGTCTTGTAGCCCACGTTGCGGGTGTAGTTCCCGAGGCCTGTCACGGAGATCTTCGGGATCAGGATCTCCTTGGCGTTGTGGCCCGCGCGCACCATGCGGCGGCCGGAGTTGAGCACGCCCGATACGGACGCCCTCTGGTACACCTCGTCGATCACCGAGGTGTAGTGGCGTGCGAATGCGATGCTGTTGCTAGGCATGGCTTAGCCTTCCTTCTTCTCGTCGTCTTCGTCGGTGAGGCCCGCGATCTCGCGCCAGTGCTTGAGCGTCTTGCCCTCGTCGCTGGCCGCGCCCGCGTTGGGGAGCCCGGTCGTGCCGGAGCCAGCAGAGCTGCCGCCCTTGGCGTGCTTGCCCGCGGCCTCGAAGAGCTAGGGCTCGGCCTCCTTGAGCTTGACCACGTCGTTGTCGTGGTCAGAGAGCAGGGCGCGTGCGGCCTTCACGTTGCGCACGCCCGCGAGCTGCAGCTTGAAGTCGATCCGGTCGCTCTCGCCCTGGGCTTTGAGATCGGCGATCTCGCCGCGCAGCTGCTCGGCCGTCTCGGCGTTCCTCGCCGCCTCGGCCACCTGGGCCTCCAGGGAGGCGATCTTCTCGTCGCGCTCGGCGATCTGCTTCTCGTAGTCGGAGGAGTTGTCTACCTGCGACTGGCCCTGCTGCGTTTCCTGCTGCTCTTGGCCCTGCTGTTGCGACGCGTCCTGCGCACCCTGCGTGGCTTCCTGGCCGCCATTGGTCTCACCGTCCATGTTTCTGCCTGAATATTCGTAGCTTTTGAGGCCACTGGTTATTGTGTTTGGAGGCCGGGGTTA
>LBJMJ02800__coassemble_689_pt1 | contig 19331 bp, 18 predicted proteins | sample LBJMJ02800__metabat2_low_PE_009 | metagenome-assembled genome bin LBJMJ02800
GGCCACATGAACTTCCAACCACGCCAATCAGGCTTATGCTTATTCACCCGCACCGTGCCGGACGATGCGGATGGGCTTGCCGCTGTCATATCCTCACCCTCTCCTTCGAAGGAAAATGCCGCGGACGACTTCGGATCATCCCGAAAACTTCCTCGGCCCGAAAAATGTTTGCGTTACCATAATATCACCATTGGCGACTTTGTCCACTTCGTGTCGGTTCTCGCATCCGCACGAGTAGGCTATAATGGTGACGAAAACAATGGAGTTCTCACTCAAGTGGAGGGGAATCATGGAACGTTCATCGGTGTCCATGCAGGACGTGGCCCGAGCCGCAGGCGTATCCCCACAGACCGTCTCCCGCGTGGCGAACGGCAGCAACGCCGTGCGTCCGGAGACGCGGCAGCGCGTCGAAGCCGCGATGGAGCGACTCGGGTACCGTCCCAACTACGCCGCCCGGGCGCTCAAGCACGGGCAGTTCAGGAACATCGGCGTCGTGCTCTTCCATATGACCACATTCGGCAACGCCCGCATCCTGAACGGCATCGTGGAGGCCGCCGAGGACGATGGTTACGCAACCACGCTGGTCACCATCGGACACGGTCACGTCCGCACGCTGCAGGCCATTGCGGAGCGGATGAAGCAGTTGCCGGTGGACGGCGTCATCGTCGTGTTGGAGGAGCGCATCGCCGATTTCGACGACTTCGAGCCGCCCAAGGAACTGCCCTTCGTGCTGGTCAACGAGAGCGCCGCCAACCACTGCCCCACCATCGACGCCGACCAATACGGCTGTTCCACGGCCATCGTCGACTACCTGCTCAGCAAGGGGCACAAAACCGTCTACCATATCACCGGTCCGTCCGCATCGCAGGCCGCCCGCAGCCGCGCCCGCGGCTGGCACGAGGCGCTGGAGCAGTTCGGCGTCCCCATCCCGCCCACCTACGTAGGCGATTGGGGCGCGGACAGCGGCTACCAGGCGGGTCTGGCGCTGGCGCATGAAGCGGATTGCACCGCCATCTACGCCGCCAATGACCAGATGGCCTACGGTGCCATCCTGGGCCTCAAGGCCGCCGGCAAACGCGTGCCGGAGGATGTCAGCGTCATCGGCGTGGACGATTCGCTCAGCGAGACCGTGCCGCGTCTGAACCTGACCACGATGCGCATGAAATTCGAGGAGATCGGGCGGGAGGCGTACTCGATGGTGCGCAGGATCTGCGACGGGGAACGCGTCCCCGTCGGCGTCAAAACCGTCATCCCCACCGAACTGATCGAGCGCAGCTCGGTCCGGGAATTGAACGGCTGACCTTCCGGACCGGACCGGTCAACCGTTCAACCCCAACGGCACCCGGGACACGAAACGTCGCGGCTCCCCCGTCACCGGGTCGTCGAACTCCAGACTGCGCGCCACCAATTCCAGCGGCCGGCTGAAATCGTCATAGGCGCGCGTCTCGATGTTCGGATACAAATCGTCGCCCACGATCGGCAAGCCCAGCGACGCCATATGCACGCGCAACTGGTGGGTTTTGCCGGTCCTAGGGCGCAACGTGTACCGACACACCAGTTCCCCGGCGAATCGAACCAGACCGCCGCGTTCAATCACGGTCTCCGCGTTGACCGCCCCCGGAATTTCGTACGCCTGCAACCGGCCCCGGTCCTTGACGATATGGGACCGCCGCACCAGCGGAAACGGCCGGGGCGGCGCCAGCGGCGCGACGGTGCCGGTCCCGGGGCGCACAACCGGCGCGCACGGCGCCAGGCACTCGTACACCTTCCGGGTCCGCCGCTCCTGGAACAGCATCTGGTAGGCACGGCGCAACGCCGGATCCCGCACGAAAACCACCACGCCGGCGGTCAGCCGATCCAGACGATGCGCCGGGGTGATACCCGGCTCGCCGTACCGCTCCCGCAACCGGATCAGCGCCGTCTGCCGGTACCACATGCCGCGCGGCGTGGTGGCCAGGAAATGCGGCTTATCGACCACAATGATGCCGGCGTCCTCGTAGATCACGTTGCATTCGAACGGGATCACCGGCTCATCGGTCACCCACCGATGCGGCTTCATCTACTCGACGGTCACCGACTTGGCCAGGTTACGGGGCTTGTCCACGTCATACCCCTTGAGATTGGCCATATCCATCGCGAACAGCTGCAGCGGCACCACATCCACCAGGGGGCTCAGCAGCGTCGGGCAGGCGGGGCGCCAGAACACGATGTCGGCGTACCGCTCCGCGTCGGGGTCGCCCTCCTCGGCCACCGCGATCGTATACGCGCCGCGGGCCTTGACCTCCTCGATGCCGGAGATCACCTTGTTGTGCAGCGTGTCGCGCCCGCGTGCGGACGGCACGATCACCACCACCGGCTCGCCCTCGTCCACCAGGGCGATCGGTCCGTGCTTGAGCTCGCCGGCGGCGAAGCCCTCGGTGAACGTGTAGGCGATCTCCTTGAGCTTCAACGCGCCCTCCATCGCCACCGGATAGCCGACGTGGCGGCCCAGGAACAGGAACGAATGGGCGTTGAGCATGCGCTTGGCCGCACGCTCGATCGACTCCCGCTGGGTGTCCAGCACCCACTGGATCTTGTCCGGCATGGCCTTGAGGTTGCTGAGCACCTGATGGATCTCGTCACGGAACATCGTGCCCTTGACCTGCGCCAGATACAGGCCCAGCAGATAGGCGGCCGTGACCTGCGCCACGAAGGCCTTGGTGGAGGCCACCGCGATCTCCGGACCGGCGTGGGTGTACAGCACCGCGTCGGACTCGCGCGGAATCGTGGCACCCTGCGTATTGCAGATCGCCAGCACGCGGGACCCCTGCTCGCGCGCGTGGCGCAGGGCCATCAGGGTGTCCATCGTCTCACCGGACTGCGAGATGGCCACCACCAGCGTGCGCGGCGTCAGGATCGGGTCGCGGTAGCGGAACTCATGGGCGAGCTCGACCTCCACCGGGATGCGCACCCAATGCTCGATGGCGTATTTGGCCACCAGACCGGCGTATGAGGCCGTGCCGCAGGCGACCACGATGATCTTGTCGACGGAACGGAACGCATCCGGTTCGATGCGCACCTCATCGAGGACGATATCCCCCTTCTCATCGAAACGACCCAGCAGGGTATCCGCCACGGCGGCGGGGTCCTCATGGATCTCCTTGTCCATGAACGACGGCCAGCCGCCCTTCTCGGCGGCGGAGGCGTCCCAGTCCACCGTGAACCGCTTCGGCTCGGCCACCTCGTTGCCTTCGAAATCGGTCACTGTCACCGAATCGGCGGTGATGCGGACGGCCTCGTCCTGCCCCAGTTCCATCGCCTCCTTGGTGTAGGCCACGAACGCCGCGACATCCGAGCCGAGGAAGTTCTCCCCTTCGCCCAGACCGACGACCAGCGGGGAGTCATGGCGCGCGCCGACCACCACATCCGGCTGCCGGCAGTCCACCGCCAGGATCGTGAACGCACCGGTCAGCTGCCGGGCCACGCGGCGCAGCGCCTCGAACAGATCGGGCTTGCCGGTCTCGGCGATCACCTGCTCGGCCATCTTGCCCAGCAGCTTGGCCGCCACCTCGCTGTCCGTGCTGGACGCGAACGAGTAGCCTTCGGTCTGCAGCTGGCCCTTCAACACGTTGGCGTTCTCGATGATGCCGTTGTGGATGATGGCGATGTTGCCGTCCGCGCTCAGGTGCGGATGGGCGTTGTTGTCGCTCGGGGCGCCGTTCGTGGCCCAACGGGTGTGGCCGATGCCCACCGTGGCCTCCGGCAGGGCATGCTTGGCCAGGTCGGCCTCCAAATTGGCCAGACGACCCGCCTTCTTCCGCACGGCCACATGGTCCATACCCGGGGCGGCCAATGCCACGCCCGCGGAGTCATAGCCACGGTATTCCAGACGCTTCAGGCCCTGCAGACACACTTCCAGCGGTTTGCCGCACGCTGTTGACGATCCTACATATCCAACGATTCCACACATAGCACACCAGTGTACCGTGCCATATGTAACCGTACGGAAAGAGGAGGGCGGATTTGCCCTCGTCGGCACCTACGGACAGCCCTTTAACGGTGCCGCATATTGGCGTAGCGCATGATGCGGAGGGCCTCGCGCTTGTCCTGCTCCTCACGCAGCGCCTGACGCTTGTCGTATTCCTTCTTGCCTCGGGCCAGCGCGATCTCGGCCTTCACGCGGCCGTCCTTGAAATACAGGCTCAGCGGCACGATGGTGTACCCCTTGGCCTCGATGCCACGGCTCAGCTTGGCGATCTGCGCGGCGTGCAGCAGCAGCTTACGCTTACGCTTGGGCGCGTGATTGTTCCATGTGCCGTTGAGGTATTCGGGAATGTTCGCGCCCTCCAGCCAGATCTCCCCCCGGCGGTCGATGGACACGAACGACTCCGCCAACGAGGCCCGCCCCTCCCTGAGGGACTTGACCTCGGTGCCGGAGAGCACGATGCCGGCCTCGTATCGGTCCTCGATGGCGTAGTCGTGCCTCGCCCTGCGATTCTGCACGATCAATGATGTCCCCTGCTGTTGCTTGGACACTGGGACGATCCTTTCGTCAGTACTGTCAGTATCAGTAATGGATATACGTGTAGTTATAGGCGTTGTAGACGGTCTCCCACGCGGGGAAGGTGGCGAAGCCGGTGCCGCCCTCGGAGATGAGCACGGAACCATCCGCGTTCACGCGCTCGACGACCGCCACATGGCCGTAATAGGGATCCGCGTACCAGCCGTTGACGTACTGGCCGCGTTCGAAGACCATGACCGCGCCGTAATGCGGCGTGTTGTTCACCAGGTAGCCCAGGCTGCGGGCGGTGTTGTCCCACTGCTCGCCGTTGCCCATATACGATCCGACCGGCAGGCCGAGTTCGGAGCGGCGCAGGTATGCCCACAGCGTGCACTGGCGGGCCGGATAGGCGGAACCGCCCACCGTGTTACCGGTCGAATGCCCGTAGCAGTAGCCGGACCCCGCCGGGCAGCTGCCCGGGACCGCGTAGTTCATGCCGCTGGCCGTACCGCCGCCGGTGGAGCCGCCGCCGGAGTTCCCACCGCCGGTCGAACCACCGCCAGAGCCGCCGCCGGTATTGCCGCCGACCTGCTGCTGACCGCCCGCATTCGGGTCGGGAGCCTGCGGCGTCTGCTGGGCGGCCCACGAATCGATCTCAGATTTCATGGCCACGATGTCGGCGGCCTCGCGGGCCTCCTGCGTGGTGAGCTGGTCGGACTGCGATTCCAGCTTCTGCCGGGCGGCCTCGCCCTGTTCGCGCAACGCCTGCAGGTCATCCTGCCGATCCTGCGCCTCCGCAGCCGCCTTGGCCGCCGAAGCGGCCTGCTGATCGGCCTGCGTCTTCAGCTGGGCGATCTCGTCCTCAATGGCGGCGAGTCGTTCCTTGCGGTTCATGGACACGCCCAGTTCACCGGCGGCGTCGGCCGCCGCATTCGCCTCGGAACGGGCCACGGCCGCCTGCGACTGCATGCGACCCACGAATTCGTCCGTGGTGGTGGAATTCGTCACCACGCTCATCAGATCGGATGCCGTTGAACCGTGGAAGCTCTCGCGTGCCAACTGGGCCACCGCGTCCTTGGCGTCGTCGTAATCCTCGCCGGTCTGCGCGATCTTCTCCTCCAGATTCTCGCGATCCTGACGAGCCGCCTCCAAGCGCTCCGCCGTGGCATCCGCCAGACTCTGAGCCTGGTCGGCGGTCTGCTGCGCCTGATCGGCCGCCTCCACCGCCGCGGGGATCTGATTCTCCGTCAAGTCGTTCAGTTGCAGGATCGTGTTGGCCAGGTCCTCGTTCACACCCGCCAGCTGCGCCTTGAGATCCGCATGATCGGCGACCGCCTGATAATACTCGTTCATACTGGGAACGGCCTCGGCCGTCGGCGCCCATGTCAGGTTCGCCACTGCGGTACACACCAGCATCGCCATGCAGGCAACCATCCCCGTTGCGACCTTGGCTCGCCCCATCGCCCTCATCAGCCCACCTTTCCGCTGCGACGTGTCCGTAGTGCAGCCATTGTAATCAATCGTCCTGAAAACGCCGGCGTCGATCACGTCTTCAGGTACCGGCGCAGCGAGATCGTCGAAGCCACCACGGACAGCGCCATGGCACCCACCACCAGCACCGGCGCGGTCAGCCACACGGTCCGCTGCGTGATGAACGGCATCCACTGCACGTTCTGCGCCAGCCAATCGGTGATGAACACCTTCACCAGCGCGCTCAACGCGCCGCAGGCCAGCATGGATCCCAGGAACGAGGCCACCACGCCCTCCAACACGAATGGCAGCCGGATCGTCCAGTTCGAGGCACCCACCAGACGCATGATCTCGGTCTCGTTCTTCCGGGAGGCGGCGCTCAGCCGGATCGTGGTGCCGGTCAGCAGGATGGCAACCACCACCATCACCGCGGCCAGGACCACGGTGACCACCGTGGCACGGTTCAGCACGGCGAAGATCGGGTCGAAGATCTGCCGCTGGTCCACGACCTCCTCCACACCGGTCCGGCCGCTCAGCACCTCGGAGACGACCTGGTACTTCGTCGGATCCGTCAGCTTAAGCCGTAGCGAATCCTGCATGTCGGCGGCGGTCAGCGTGCGCCCCTGGTAGGTGCCGTCCGGATACTGCTGCAGGAACGTGTCATTGTAGAAATCCTCGCGGCTGACATACGTGATCTGCGAGACGTCGTCGCCCAGCTCCTGCCGGATCAGATCCTGCAGCTGCACGATCTCGGTATCCGTCGGCGCCACGCCCGCCGCGCAGGAGGCCGCCTGGCTGGTGCCATCCGGGCACAGCCAGACCACCACCTCCACCTGGTTGTACCAATCGCCCTTGGCTCGGGTGATCTGCGCCTGCAGCAGCACCGAGGCGCCGATGAACAGGAACGAGATGAACGTGACCAGCATGACGGACAGGATCATCGACACATTGCGCCGCAGGCTGGTCCAGGTCTCGGACAGAATGAAACGCGCTCTCATTAGTTCTCCTCCCCCGTGGATTCCCGGTCGGTCGACTGGCCGGATGCCGTCGGCGGCATCGGCGGCGCGGGTGGCAGCGGCGGGGCCGCCGACGTGGGCGGAGCCGGGATCGACGCCGACTCGTCGATGTGATCCGCCGTCTCCTGCTCATCGGACTGGATCGCAGCCGTTTCGGTTTCTTCGACCGGTTCGTCCGTCGTGTCCAATTCGTTCGGTCCCGACGGTTCCTCCGGCTGATCCGTCCCGTTCCTCCGCTGTTCCGCTTCGGCGTACTCGTCAAGGCTCAGCCCACGCCCCCATGTCAGCGTGTCCTCCACCGGCGCGAAGGCCTCGCCGTACCGTCCGGTCCGTCCGGAATGCACGGACTGCGCCAATCGGGCGATTCCCTCATCGCCTGCGCCTGCGGATACCGCCTGGGATACGGCGTCGATAACCTGGGCCGCGGTCTCACGGCGATCGCCGGTCACCTCGATGGCGATGGTCGCGTCGGTTGAGGCGGAATCGCCGTCCGGACGGAACCGCGCATCCGCATCATTCGACTCGATGGACAGCTGAGCCTTCGACTCGACCTCGGCATCCGGGAAGTACAACGCGGAATCATAGGATCCCTGAGCCTCGTCGCGGACGATCTTGCCGTTATGCAGCTCGACGACGCGCTTGCGCATCGAGTTGACGATCTCCTCGTTATGCGTGGCCATCACGATGGTGGTGCCGGTGCGGTTGATGGCGTCCAGCACCTCCATGATGCCCAGCGACGTGGTCGGGTCGAGGTTGCCGGTGGGCTCGTCGGCCAGCAGGATCTGCGGATGGTTCACGTAGGCGCGGGCGATGGCCACACGCTGCTGCTCGCCGCCGGACAGTTCGTGCGGGTAGTTGCGTTCCTTGCCGGTCAGACCGACCGTCTCCAGCACCTTCGGCACCAGGGCGCGGATCGTGGAGCGGCTGGTGCCGATCACCTCCAGCGCGAAGGCCACGTTCTGCCAGACCGTCTTGTTGTTGAGCAGCTTGTAGTCCTGGAACACGAAGCCGATCGACCGCCGGTACTGCGGCACCTGACGGTTGGTCAGACGGCGCAGGTCGTTGCCGGCCACGCGGATCTCGCCGTCCGTCGCCTCCTCCTCGCGCAGGAGCAGGCTCAGCAGCGTGGTCTTGCCCGAGCCCGACGCGCCCACCAGGAACACGAAGTCGCCGCGTTCCACGTGCAGTGTGACATCGTCGAGCGCGGGACGCGTGCCCCTGGGGTAGACCTTGCTGACGTGATCAAGCGAGATGAGCGCCATGTCCAATCCTTACTGTTGTACGCGATCGTCGTACGCGATTATGCTTCGGCTTCCTCCGCTGCGGCGCGGCGCTGCTCATGGCGCCAGCGGATGCCGGCCTCGATGAACGCGTTGATGTCGCCGTCGAACACGGCCTGGGTCTGCGAGGTCTCATATCCGGTGCGCAGATCCTTGACCATCTGGTACGGGTGCAGCACGTAGGAACGCATCTGGTCGCCCCAGCTGGCCTTGATGTCGCCGGCGAGCTCCTTCTTCTTCTTGGCCTCCTCCTCATGGCGCAGCACCAGCAGTCGGGACTGGAGCACGGCCATGGCGGCGGCGCGGTTCTGGATCTGCGAGCGCTCGTCCTGCATGGTGACCACGATGCCGGTGGGCAGGTGGGTGATGCGCACGGCCGAGTACGTGGTGTTCACACCCTGGCCGCCGGGGCCGGATGAGCAGTACGTATCCACGCGGATGTCGGTATCCGGGATGTCGATGTGGTCGGTGGCCTCGACGAGCGGCACCACCTCCACTGCGGCGAAGCTGGTCTGGCGGCGGCCCTGGTTGTCGAACGGGGAGATGCGCACCAGACGGTGCGTGCCGCCCTCCACGGACAGGCGCCCGTAGGCGTACGGCGCGTCCACCTGGAATGTGGCGGACTTGATGCCCGCCTCCTCGGCGTACGAGGTGTCCATCATCTTGGCCTTGAACCCGTTGCGTTCGGCCCAGCGCAGGTACATGCGCAGCAGCATCTGCGCGAAGTCGGCCGCGTCCACGCCGCCCGCGCCGGAGCGGATCGTCACCACGGCGGAGCGTTCGTCGTACTCGCCGTCCAGCAGCGTCTGGATCTCCATGTCGTCCAGGTCCTGCCGGATGCTGCCGATCTCGGACTGCGCCTCGGCCAGCGTATCGGCGTCGTCCTCCTCGCGACCGAGTTCGACCAGCGTCTCCACGTCGTCGATGCGCTGGTTGGCGGAGTCCAGACGCTTGAGCTGCGACTGCGCCGCGGACAGACGGCTGGTCACCTTCTGCGCGTTCTCCGGGTCGTCCCACAGACCCGGGGCGGACGCCTGCGCCTCAAGATCCTGGATCTGCGCCTTGAGGCGATCCACGTCCAATGCCTTCGCGATCGACTCGTATTTGGCTCGCGCCTCGCCGATCGCCTGGGGAAAATCAAATTCTGCCATCGTTCACCACCATACAGTTCTTATTGTGAAAATCCTTGGAAACCACTGCCCGCCGACCTTCGGGATGTCCCCGCCATGGTACTCCGACCCCTTGTCCTGGGTCGTTGTTCTCGCAGCGCAGAACGGCCCTTCCCGCATTATGGAAAGGGCCGGTGTGGACGCGATGGCGCTCAGTTGTGCTGGTGCAGCTCGCTGTTCAGCTCGATGCCGGTCTTGCGGTACCGGGCCTCGATGGCGCCGGTCAGCGAGTTGCGGATGAACAGGATGTTGTCCTTGCCGCTCAGCTCGGCGCCCTTGACCACGTCCAGCGGTTCGCCGGCGGCCTGCTTGGCCTTGTCCACCACGGTGATCTTGGTGCCGGCCGTCACGTACAGGCCGGCCTCCACCACGCAGTTGTCTCCCAGCGAGATGCCGATGCCGGCGTTCGCGCCCAGCAGACTGTGCTCGCCGATCGAGACGCGGTGCTTGCCGCCGCCGGACAGCGTGCCCATGATCGAGGCGCCCCCGCCGATGTCGGAGCCGTTGCCGACCACCACGCCCTGCGAGATGCGGCCCTCGACCATCGAGATGCCGAGGGTGCCCGCGTTGAAGTTCACGAAGCCCGCATGCATGACGGTGGTGCCCTCGCTCAGATAGGCGCCCAGGCGGGCGCGGCCGCCGTCGGCCACGCGCACGCCGGAGGGGATCACGTAGTCGAGCATGCGCGGAATCTTGTCCAGCGAGATCACGGTCACGCCGGCGTGCGGCATGCCCGGCGTGGTGCGCATGCGTTCGGCTTCCACGTCCATCTTGCGCAACGCGAAGGTCTCGGTGGCGAACGGACCGTAGTTGGTCCACACCACCGTGGCGAGCTTGCCGAAGATGCCGTCCAGGTTCAGCGTGTTCGGCTTGGCCAGGCGCATGCTCATCAGGTGCAGACGCAGGTAGGCATCGGCCGCATCCGCGATCGGCTCGTCCAGCTGGCTGACGGTGAACACGGGCAGGCGGCGCACGCCGCGGGCGTCGGCCTCCATATGCGCCATCATGTCGAAGTTATGGTTCGGGCGGCTGCCCTCGGCCGGCGCCTCGCCGACGGTCAGCTTCGGATACCACACGTCCAGGGTGTTGCCGGCCTCATCCACGCTGGCCAGACCCCAGCCCCACGCCGTACGCGATTCGCTCATCGTTGCTCCTTATACGCAAGAATGTTCCGTACCCAGCATAGTCGAACCGTAGTCCGCAAAGCACCGGTTGACCGCAACCATGTCACCGGTTCTTGAAATATCGGAACAGCTGCGATTCGCGAATCAGCAACCCCGACGCCAACGCGGCGCATACCGTACCCGCGAACAACGCCAACGGCGTCCGGATGGCCGTCCCCAGCACCATCAGCGGATCCGACGCGGCCAGACGCACGCATACCGCGGCCAGCAGACTGCAGGATGCGGCCGTGGCCAGTCCCGACCAGAGCACGGTCTCCACCGCAATGCCGAACAGCTGCGCGCCTTTGGTCTGGCCGCTGTGCAATGCACCCGCGTATTCCAACCGGCGCCGGCGCACCGACACCGCGCCCAGCAGCAACCCGACCGCCAGCGCGATCAGCGGCATCCACCGGGTCATACGAGCCAGATACCCGCCGGTCGCGTCATACCGGGAGTCGAAACCCTTGTTGACCTGGGTCACTCCCACGCTGGTGGATTGCGCGCCTTGCTCGGTGATGATGACGGTGGAGTACAGCAGTCCATCGGTCTCGTCGCTGACCGGCCACTGTTTGGCCCAGCACTCCTCGAACGTGCGTCCGTCATCGGCGGAGACCGGGGTGAGCACCGCGTAGGCGAAGCGCGTATCACGCCCGTCGTTCGGCCAGTCGAACACACCGGACACCGTACTGGTGCCCTGTTCGGTCTCGAACCGGCTGCCGACGGTCAGGCCGAAATCGTTGGCCATCACGTTGGATACCCATACGCCGCCCGCGTCCGCGGCAAGCGTCGGGTCATCCTCCCCGGCGATGACCAGCGCCAGCATGCCCAGCGTCACCTCGTAGGAGGCGATGTCGCGCCCGAGTGTGGACTTCGGCACGATCTGCGGGCCGGCACGCATGGCACCGGACGCGGAGGGGCCGGCTTCCACCTCCGTCAGACGGTCGCAGGTCACTCCGTCCACCGAACCTCCGACCACGCTTTTCACGTCGGCGTCCGCATGGATGCGGGTCGCCGCCTCCTGCTCCAACGCCATGACGGTCATCGCCTCGTATCCGCCCAACAGCCCGCCGGACAGCAGCACGGCCAGGAACAGCAGGAACGCGCGTGACGTGCCCGCGGCGATGTTGCGCATCGCCTCCGACAATACCGACCCCAGCCTCATCGTGTTCCCTCCCGTTCCGGGGTTGCCGACGTCTGATTACCCGCCGGCGCGTAGTCGGCCAGATCGATGACGCGTTCGCAGGCGTCCCGGGTATCCGGGTCATGGGTGGCGACGACCACGATCATGCCCTGCCCCGCCAGGTTGCCGAGCACGTGGCTGACCGAATGGGCGGTGCGCGTGTCCAGCTGGGCGGTCGGTTCGTCGACGAGCAGCAGGTCGGGTTTCGAGCAGACGGCGCGGGCCAGCATCAGCCGTTGCGCCTCGCCCCCGGACAGGTCCGAGAACCGCCGTCCCGCCGCATACCCCAGATCGAACAGCTCCATGGCGGCCATCGCCTCCGGTTCGGCATCGCGCCGCCGCTCCCCCTTGGCCAGCAACGGGAAGACCACATGGTCCAGGGCGCTGCGCTCCGGCACGCCATATGGGTTCTGGAACACCCAGCCGATACGGTCGACGCCGCTGCGTTCCACGGTGCCTTCGGCCGGCCGCTCCCACCCGGCCAGGATGGACAGCAACGTGGATTTGCCGCAGCCTGACGGTCCGCAGATCGCAACCGTATGCCCCGGTTCGATCGTGAAGTCGAGGTGTTCGAACAGGGTGTCGGTGCCGGGGAACCGATGCGCCAGACCGTGCGCGCTCACGAACATGACGCACCTGCGATCGCCGGCCCGATCTTCACCGTGCCGATCGACGCGGCGTCGGTGCCGTCGGTCGGCTGGACGAGGCTGGCGCCGAGTTCCGCCCCCACGATGGCGACGGGGATGGTCTGTCCATCCTCCGCGACGATGCACCCGTTGACGCCGTCGCCGGCGTCGATGACAGCCGCGGCCGGCACACGCAGCGCGGTGATCGGCGTGACCAGTGTCAATGACGCGTCCAATCCCGCGGACAGGTCGATGGTGCCGTTGACGCTGCCCTGCAGCATCTGTTGGAATTCGGGCGTGGCGGTGACCTGCGCGCAGAACGCGGCATCGTCCACGCCGGTGGCATTGGCCGGCAGCGTGATGCTCTGCCCGTACATGGTCAGCGTGCGGTCCTGGGCGGAGGGCTGGCCGTTCTTGATGTCGAGTCGGGTGATGGTTCCCGGGATCTCGCCGACCGGGGCGCCGGCCGAAACCATCGCGCCGACCGTACCGGACCAGTTCGCGACCGTGACCGATGGGGACGGGATCCATAATGTATCCGCGAGCAGCAGCGTGCCATCCGAATCGTTGCCCTGGTCGATCATCAGCTGTTGCCAGCCCAGTTGGGTGTACCAGGTGAACGTGGTGGAATCCGGGGAGGACGAATAGCCCAACCGGTTGAGTTCGTTGTTGACGGCGAGTGCGTCCTGCCCCACATCGCCCGGTCGGATGTCACGGTACAGCGGGATGGCGGTGTTCAACGCCACCACCGCCCGGCCGTTGACCTGGTAGGCGGCACGACCCGACGTCAGTCCGGAACCGGACCAGTCGGCGGTCACCGTGCCGGTGGCGTTGCCGAGCAGCTGGCGTGAGGCCGAGACGGTCGGTACGACGGTGACCTGCTGCGAGCCGGTGTATTCCTGCGTGTTGACCGGGGCGCTGGTCACCTGCCTGGCCGGTGACAGCAGCTCCGGCGGCCGGTCCGGCAGGAACAGCGCACACGCCCCCACGGCGAGCGCCGCCACCGTCACCACGGCCAGCAGCAGCCAGGTGATCGATACACGGCGGCGGTCATGCCGCTTCTGCCGAGTACGTTTCCCGTTGAATGCTGTGCCCATTGCCTCCCCTTCCCCGATATTGGCCACGACGCCACGGATATGCATTCATGGTACCGCAATATGTGCAGTTGCGGTATTCACTCGTTATCCCTGTTCCCGCCGTCTCCGTGCCACAAATCCACGCCCTCGTCATCCGCATATGCCGAGCTCCAGCCGTTGGCAACCTTACATCCGCGGAATACCGGATCTTTCGGGTCGAAATATTCGTACGGATTCTCACCATTCCCTTGGTCATTACCGGATTCCCTGCGCAGATCCTCAGCCGTGTAGTCTAACGGCACCGCTTCTTCGCGACGCAGGCAGTCGGCTATAGCCTCATACATATCCGTGTAGAGGTTGGGATTACCCACTTGCATCGTATAAACTGCGTCGATTGCACTGATTTGGAAGTAACAAGAATCGTAATCATCCTTGTATCTCTCCCACTCGTCCTGTGTACCGGTAAAATGCAATTGGGGCATGTCATAGATGCCGTTATAGTTAGCCAGTTCGAACGGCGGATACCCACGTTCTACCATGCAGGATTTGAAATCCGACCACGCCTGCTCGTAATCGGACACCGACAATTCGCCATCCTGCTTGGCTTGTTCCAATACCTTACGTTCCTTGTCTGTAGTGGTCTGCCAAGACAACGCCTGATCAATGTATTCTTCCATCGAACCGGCAACCTTCTGTCCATTCCCCACAACGGACGAATCGGCATCGTCGGGTTCCGGTACCGACTGCCGTTCCCCGCCGCATCCGCACAAGGTCAGTGCAATACCAATCGTCAACAATGCAATACCAACCCGTTTCATACGACCACCCCTTACATTATCTAGATAGAGGGGCGGCAGAAGCGAAAGACCAAGAAAATCTTCTGCCGCCACCTCACTTATTGCGCGTATTAAAAACGTCCAGCTCTGGCATAATCGACATTAGGTCCCCAATATGCTGAAGAACCACGCGCTTCAGCAAAACATGCGCCACCGGGAGCTGCGGCCTTATAATCTCGGATGGAAAGATCTTGGACGGCTTCTGCCCATACACCAACGGTCCGATAGCTTATCGCTTCAGCTGAAGAATAGTCATAATCTTCACTAACGAATGTGCTAGTCCAGTAATCAGCAGCATAGGCGGTGGGAACCGCTATCGCTACTGCGGCAACTGCCACCGCAACTCCACCAACTACTTTATGCTTCAAGCTCGAAAGAATCTTCATTGTTTCCTCCTAACATGTACCGTCTTCAATTCATCGTTTCCGATGAGCACAGTTTCCGAAGAAACTTGGTGTTGAGCATCATCTGTGCCCTTCATTGCTCAACATACGGTCACAACGTTAACAACACACACCATCTGATACACAAATCGCGAACAAAACAAAAACTGGTAACTTAACCATTTCGGCTACGTAGCACGCTGATAAATCAATTGACGCAACCGATATCGAATCTCGCTACCACAGCTGTTCGGTGGGATCGGACTGGTCCATGCTGATCCACCCGTTGCTGACTCGGCACACGCGGGATTCGGGAGTGTCCTCCGGAAACGAGAACGGCCATTCGTCCGAGTCCGCCGTTCTGTTCTGATACCGTTCATATTCCCGACGAAACTGTTCACCGTCATATGAGGGTTCCACCTGACCGGTGCGCCGCAGACAATCGGCGATGGCCTCGTTGTGATCCTGCAACAACCCGGGATTACCGACCTGCATCCTGTACAGTTCGTCAATCGCCGTGGTGTAGGCATCCTCGCATGCCATGGAATCCTGGGCGTACCGCCGCTCCTGCTGATCCGTACCGGCCTGGTGCGCCGCCTCCTCACGGATGCCGCCGCCCATGTCGAGGAAAATGATTTCCCGATAACCACGGTCAATCATGCATTGACGATAGTCACTTAACGCCTGTTCATAATCCGACTGCGAGACTTCACCGGTTTCGATCACCCGTTCCACGGCCTCCCGCTGACGCTCATCCATCGAACCAGCGAATTTGTCAGCTAATTGCCCGGCATAGTCTGATAAGGACGGTGCCAAGCGCGCACCCGACTCAGATGTCTCCGGCAACCCTTCCGAATCGGAGCAGCCGGAGACACCAATCATCAGCGCCACGGCGACAGTCATACCTATTGCGACGTTGCGTCCTGTCGTCTTCGTCATGTCCGATACCTCCCCACATCATGCATGCCCCGTATCGTTAATCCCGTCCGTCAACGCAGACGGGCGGTACCCCTATCATAACCGCGTGCCGGTATCGAATCTCGCCTACCACAGTTGTTCCACAGGATCGTCAACGTAACTGGCGAACAAGCCGTTGGCCACCTCGCAGCCGCGGATCTCCATATCCTGCCGATCGATCGTATACTCGCCTTCAGCCCGTTCCTGCGCGTACTGCTGCGCGGTATAGGTCAGGGGAACCAGATTGTTGCGCCGGAAGCAGTCCACAATCGCCTCGTTCTTGTCGGAGAACAACGTCGGGTTGCCGATCTGCATCTGATAGACCTGCGCGACGGCACCCACATCAGCCATGCACGTCTGCATATCCTTATCATGCTTGGCCATCTGACGGGCGGTGCCTTCCTGATATGGGGCTTCATGGTATAGACCGTTAGGATATTTGATTAGGATGATCTCCTTGTATCCTTTGTCCAGCATGCACTGCTTGTACCGGGACCAAGTCTGTTCGTAATCCGTCACCGACACACCGCCATTGGCCTTCGCACGCTCCAGAACCTCCCGCTCATACTCGGTCGTCCACTCGGTATCCGCAATCAGAGCATCGATATACTCATCCAACGAACCCGCCAAACGACTCCCCTCACCAGGCACCGCGGATATATCGTTACTATCTTCTGTGTCCCCGGCATCATCCTTTTCGGGAGCAGACGTGGAACCGTCCATCTGTGAGTGGTTATTTAAATCCGGTTTCTCCGCAGCATCCATCTCCGAACCAGCGCAACCAGTACCGCCGAGCAATAATGTGCAGATGAAGACTGCTGACACCAGCCTCCACCTGCACATGCACGATTGACAATCAGTAGATTTCCGCGCCATCGTTGGTCAACTGTTCCTTACCGTACTTTTCTGCATCCGCAATCTCATTACGAGTAAGGGCTATTTCAGCCGCATACTGCCCATCTTGCCACGCTCTAGCAGTACATGCTGTGGCACGGGCCTGACATGATGCGTATGAATGTGTCCAGTTGAATTTCCAGAGTCCTGTCATGGAGGAGTCGTTGCGTTCACCCATGTTGTACCATGCGTAGGCGCTAGGCACCCCCACACCGAACACTGCTGCGCAACTCACCGCCGCCATCAGGGCGGCAATCCTTTTCTTTGTCTTCATGATGATCTCCTTTGATCCGTGTGTAATGGAACCCCTTCGGCTCCATTGATGTTCAATATACAAAGCATGATTCCTCCCCACACCCGGATACATACACAATATGAGTAATTTCAGGAAAACCCTACTGCCAGATGCATCCGTCTCAAGGCAGCCAGCAGTTGATCACTATCAGGCATATATGGAAATTATGCCTTTGCTCAATCATTCGTTTCCCAGTATGAGATCAGAAGCATCCAGTCATAGCCACGACCAGCCTAGTATACGCAATATGTGTATGCGTCACGCACCATCTTGGCTAACCGGCGGTATGATGACATACGGAGAAATAAGGGGAAGGCACATATGGTACGTCGGATTATCGTAATTATCAGCACATTACTCTTCGCTGTTGCAGCTCCGAACTACACGGCAATCGAGCATATTCGAACTGCCGATGTTCCTGTTGTGCAGGCAGCCACGTGTCCCGTTATATTGCAGTGGCTCTGCGACTTCTTCTAAAGAATGAAACATGTATACTCCGGCTTTGCGTACCATACCGCTAAAATCTACACGAGCGCAAACATACCCCATTATTTCCGTTGCGCTCGTCGACAACGATGAACGCGTGTTGCACTCTCTCTCCGCGATGCTGACTTCTTGCAGCACCAATTCGTTTTCGATTCTGTGGACCTGCACCAACGGCAGCGATGCACTCAACCGTTGTGCAGACCGACACAACAGACCCGATTTGCTGTTTCTTGACATGTCTTTGGAAGGACTGCAAGGTGCTGATATATGCCGTCAACTGCGCATGGACAATAGTGTCACACCCGTTTGCGCAATGACATGTTACTCTCTCAACCGATATATGGCATCAGCGATACAGGCAGGTGCGCAGGCTCTAGTAGATAAGAATGATGATAACGCTCTGATACAGGCTGCCAACACATTAGTTCACGGGTTCGCCTATCCCGATTTTGAGACACCCAAGACCGCATTCGTTCGCCTAAGGCGAGAATGCGACTCAAAACCACAGCTCAGCCCACGAGAGCAGGAAATCATGGAACTCTGCGCACGCGATGGCTTACTCGATGGCGAAATAGCCGATAAGCTCCATATTTCTCAGGGCACCGTGCGTAAACATCTGCAACATATTATGGCGAAACTCGGCGTGAAAAGTTCCCGGCAAGCAGTTTCCCAATGGCTGACCCAAGATCACCATCATGAGTAATATCCCACGCCCCCTGATGCGGCATCACGTCATAGTATGTATCACCGTACTGACGTTGCTTCTCTATTGCTGGGAATGGGTTTGGTGCACGCCTAAAACGTACTACTCCCTCGCCATAGCCCTATGCCAACTCGTTCTTATCATGCTGGCCCCATGCTTTCCGGAATTTGTATTCTTCGCCAATGAGACACTAGGAGTCTTCGTTATAGCGATTCCCATCGCCAATACGCCGTCCGGTATATTCATATCCTTGCTGGCTCTTGGACTCATCGCGTACCGACAACGTACGTCAATAGTGATAGCGGCATTGCTATGGAACTGCGCTACTCAGATTTTCGCCGTTTTATCCCCTTACTCACGGGTTCATTGGTTGAATGTTCCATCGTTTATAGTCATCTATCTTCTTATTGCTCTTCTAGGTCGTTCACTACGATGGATCAGTAACCGATTCGAACAACAGTTACAATACCAATTCCACGAGCAGCAACAACGCAACACCTATTTGGAACAACGCATCCACGACTCGGTGACCGGGGAGCTCTCATTCATCGCCAGGCTGGCACAGCAGCAGATTCGTTCCGTCGATGGCACCGAATGGCGTCAGGTGCGAGATTCCGCCAGAGAGGCGTTACGGCAGGTCAGGCAAGTGATCGACACCCTTGATCAGACGGATAAATCTGGGGATGATAATCCGACAGCCGTCGGGCAGCTCGATCATATCCGTTCGGTTATGCTGCAAGGCGATCAGGCCGCGCATGCCGTGAACATGCACGGACGAGGACTCTTGCATGTCATCGGCAATTGCCCTCTCAAGCAGAAACAGGAACAGCTGATCATTGATATGCTCAACGAAGTGTATGCGAATATCCTTCGGCATGCGCCCGACGGGTCTTCCTTTGAGCTATCGGTGCTTATGGACTTGGATGCCGTGCAGATCACGCAGCTCAACCCGATGCCCGAACAAGATACCGGGAACGGAATGCCGCGTTCCGGGCGTGGCTTGGCCAATCTGCGCAAACGTGTCGAGCATGTAGGCGGACGGCTCATCGCTCGACCCGAAAACGGAGATTGGACCTTCTACGCCGTGATTCCCGTGAGCGCCTGAAACCCGCCTCCCGACTTCATGAAAACGAATGCTTGTGTGTGTTGGTGGTCTGTGGCGATATGCGGGAAGGGTTTCCGGGGTTGTGGCGTCTGGCCGGGGTCGGGTTTGGTGTGCGAAACGAAGGAACGGGGACCCCGTGTGGGGTCCCCGTTCGTAAGGTGAATGCGGCGGCGTGCTACTCTCCCACATCCTCTCGGGTGCAGTACCATCGC
>LBJMJ02800__coassemble_749_pt1 | contig 15872 bp, 14 predicted proteins | sample LBJMJ02800__metabat2_low_PE_009 | metagenome-assembled genome bin LBJMJ02800
AACCAGCCAAAAACAACACGCCCAAACGCTTGACAATGTATAGGAGCATCAAAAACCAGGCCAGTTCAGACTCTGATGCAACACAACTGTGACACAAGTTCAGGAATGGCTATAATCCGCCGTTCTGAGACTTAGATCACGGTCACAAAGTGTCAGAGTCCGTACAGACCGGGCGTGTCCCGACCGCGCCACACGATAGCTCAGCGGAACAGCGACCCACCATCCGCCACGCGGTCGGCGGTATCCGCCGCCACCGCATCCCAGGAGAACAACGGCAGCAGCTCCTGCGGCGTCATCGGCCGCGGCTCGCCCACCAATCGCAGCAGCCACGCGCAGTAGCCGACCACGGCACGCGGGTCGTCGCCACGCTCGCGCATCGCCCCCAAATCCAGCGAGTTCAGCCGCTTCGCCATCCGTCGGCCATCGGCCGCATCGATCAACGGCAGGTGCGCGAACTCCGGCGTATCGGTCGCCCCCAAACATCGCCGCACATACAACTGAATCGCCGTGGACCGCAGCAGGTCGCGCCCGCGCACAATCTGCGTGACGCCCATCGCCATGTCATCCACGCTCACCGCCAGCTGGTAGGCGAACAACCCGTCGGAACGACGCACCACCACGTCGCCCAACTGCCGCGGCAGATCGAAACGTTGCGGCCCGAACACGCGATCGTCGAAACATACCACGCGCGGCAGTCCCTCGGTCGGCGCATCGCACGCAGCGCGGTCCACACGAGATATGTCAGAGTCCGCGTGTTCCGACATGACGGATGTGTCAGGGTCCGGGTCCGCATATGCATCCGGCACGGCCAGACGCCAGGAATGCCGATTACCTCGGGCCACGCGCGACTCCCGCTCCGCCGCAGGCAGCCTGCGGCATGTGCCCGGGTAGATCAGGAACCCGTCGCCCTCATTCGGCGCGGATGCGGCGCGGATGTCCGCGCGCGAGCAGAAGCACGGGTACACCAGCCCCTGTTCCCGTAGCCGCCGCAGCGCCTCCTCGTATGTATCCAACCGCTGCGACTGGTAGACCGCGTCGCCATCCCAGTCCAGACCGAGCCACGTCAGATCGTCCATGATCCAACGGTCCGCGTCCTTGACCACGCGCGGGGCGTCGATATCCTCGATCCGCAGCAGCACGCGCCCTCCCGCGGCGCGTGCCCCCAGCCAGGCGGCAAGCGCCGCATACGCGTTACCCAGATGCATGCGGCCCGTCGGCGAGGGGGCCAGACGACCGGTTACGGGGGCGGCGGTCACTCGCTCACCCACAGTTCCTCGTCGAGCGGCCACTCGTTCGGGGTGCAGCCCAGCAGGTCCATCGACTGTTGCTGCATGAGTGGGGCCGGCTGGTTCACGGCGGAGCAGGTCAGTTCGTTGTCGAGGTGTCCCAGGCGATGGCCGACCTCGTGGTTGATGACCATCGTACGGTACCGCGACACGGTGCCGCCGGCGTTGAGCCAGCCCTCGGTGGCGTTGTTCCAGCGATCGACGTTGATGACGACGTCGTTGCCGACGCGGCAGCTGTACTCGTCGCTGCATTCGGTGGAGAACGACGTCATCTGGTCGGCGGCGGCCAGGGTGAGGGTCATGCTGCAGGCGTTGGGGTCGGTATTGGGATCGGCGCCTTCGTTTTCCTGGAAGACGGCGCCGGCGCGGGGCCAGCCACGGGGGTCGTTGAGGGTGGAGAAGACCGTGTTGGCGAACTCGGTCAGGTCGCCGACCTCGCCTTTGGAAGCGACGCAGTACGTGTATGTGATGAGCTCGTTGCCGCTTTCGGTGGCGGTCTGTTCGGCTTTGGAGAGGATGGCGGCGCGTTCGTCGGCACTCAGCGGTTCGGGAGTGGACTGCTGGTCGGAGGAGCCCTCGTTGTTCTTGTTGTCTGTGTTGTCCTTGCCGTCCGTGTTATCCGACTGCGATTCCGCGGCGGCGTCCTTGCCGGAGGCTCCGTCCTTGCCGGAGCCGGAAGAACCGTGGTCGCCCGCGTCACCGGCGGCCTGCGACTGCGTTGAAGAGCCGGCATCGTTGGCGCCTGCGCCGCCGTTGCCGACCAGGGCGCGTACGCCGAAGACGATGCCGAGCACGATGGCGAGGACGACCAGCGCGGCCGAACCGAAGACCACGATGCGGCGGACCAGGTAGACGTGCGCCTTGCCGGAGGATGATTCGGCGGCGTTGTTGGCAGCAGACGACTTGGCATTACCGTCAGACGCCACACCATCGGACGTGGCTGCGGGGTCCTCGGACGTGGCCGACGGGCGCAGGTCCCTGATCACTTGAGATCCCAGCGAGACGATGCGTCGAGCAGCACGAGCGATGGCGCCGGCCGCGCGGATCGCGGCGGAGCGGATGGCCCCAGCCGCACGGACTGCAATCGGCCCCAGCTGGGCTACTCCCCGTCGCAGGACACGGCCGATGAAGGTGGTCGTACGGACCACGAAGGAACGGACGGCGGGCCATACCTGATGAGTCAACACGTGCAGGGCATTGACAAACCAATCGCGGATAGCTGAGATGGTGGTGTTGGCGTTTGAGCCGGGATTGCTGCCGCCGGTCTGGGGCCGGCTACCGGGCTTGCCGTTGGACTTGTTGCCTCCGTTTGTGAGCTTGTCAGCGTTCACGCCATACACCTCCTCGGAAATTATATTGCCTGGCGGGGATGCCGCGCCGCAGTGCATCACACGTTTGGCGCGGCAGCCCCGCCAGGCCACCATAACAGGAATCTGTTCGATCAGGCGAACAGCGTGCAGAACAGCCACGCGCCGACGATCGCGCCCAGGATCGGGGCGACCACCGGAATCCAGGCCTCGCTCCAACGCGAGGAGCCCTTGTGCGGGATCGGCAGCAGCTGGTGCAGCAGTCGCGGCATCAGGTCGCGGGCGGGGTTCAGGCCGGGGCCGGTCGGACCACCCATCGAGGTCACCAGACCCCACACGATGAAGCCGACCACAATCGACGCGGCGGCCGGATTCGCAGCGCCCCACGGCAGGCTCAGGCAGCACAGCGCGCCAAGCACGAGCATCAGCGTGCCGAAGAACTCGTTGACGAAGTAGTTGACCTTCGAGTTGTAGGCGTCGGTGGTGCTGAAGGTGCCGAAGATGGCCTCCGCCTCCTCGGTGTCGCGATAATGCGGGTAGTAGGTCACGAACACGATCAGCTGGCCCGCAAGCGCGCCGAGCAGCTGGGCGATGATATACGGGAGCACTTCGCCCCAGGGGAACATGCCGTTGATGGCCTGGGCCAGCGTCATGGCCGGGTTGATGTGCGCGCCGGAGATGCCGCCGAACATGAGCACGGGGAACATGACGCCGAAGCCATAGCCCATGGCGATGGTCAGCCAGCCGGCATGATGACCCTTGGTGTTTTTCAGTTCCACGTTCGCCACGGCGCCGTTGCCGAACACCATGAGGACGGCCGTGCCGATGAATTCGGCTGCCAATTTGGTAAAGAGCGAGTATTCCATGCGGATCCCTTGTCTTCTCTCGATACTCTCGTATTACAGGCGACGAGACTTCGTTCGGCGCCTAAAGAACATCGATTACCTTACCTCGCCCGCTGTACGAGGCACAACCTGGCCGTCAGGCGGCATCCGGCTCGATGGAAGACGGGTCAACCCGCTGGTACACATCAACGGTATCCCAGTGATCCTTGACGAAGGGGTTATGCGCCGGCTGCGCAGTATGACGCCGCTCGATGGGAGTCCGATCCCAGGTGTCCACATACGTGTACTCGATGCGGCCGGGGGCAAGTTGCTCGATGAATCGGTCCCGATAGTAATCGCGCTCGGACAGCAGCGTATCGACCAGATAGCCAGGCTCACCAGAAAAGTTACGCAGACCGCGATAGTACAGCAGCTTCTGCGAGTCGCGAACCACAACCGGCACCGTATCGATACGCAGCAGTTCCTTGAACATGATCATCCTGCCGACGCGACCGTTGCCGTCCGACAACGGGTGCGTGGATTCGAACATCCAGTGGGCCTTCGCGATCGCATAGGGGTCATCCGTAAGATTCCGGTATAGCTCGTAGACCACATTCATGGCGGCCGGCACGTCAGCGGGGAGAACGGTATGGATCTGTTCGATCTCACTGATCACATTCGGCAGAATCTTGTATCCGCCGATATTCCTGTCCGGATTCGATTCCTGGCTGGTGCCACGTTTCAGGATCGACTGCATCGTGCAGACCATGGTCTTATCAACCGGATCGTCGACATGATCAAGCATCCAGTCAAACATGCGGAAGTGATTGCCCATCTCGATGACGTCATCGGCGCGGATGATGTCATCCGGCCCATCCGCCAGCACCGAACCGGTAGTGAACAGCTGGGCCGTCTGCTCCGGGGTCAGCGTGGAGCCCTCCATGTGGTTCGAATTGTACCCCATGGCGATCTGCGTGTTGTAGTACAACCCATGAGACACCCGTTCGCTGCGCTCCCGCACCAGCCAATCCACAAGTCTGCTCATAGACGCTCCAATCCATCGCCCGCACGTTGCTCATACTCATGTTGGACGAGAGCCCAGGGCTCGTATGGTACATGAATACGAAAAGGTCCCGACCGCGAACGGTCGGGACCTTGCGGGTGCCCCCTCAGGGACTCGAACCCTGGACACGCTGATTAAGAGTCAGCTGCTCTAACCAACTGAGCTAAAGGGGCTTGCTCAGCGGCTCATCTGTTTTCTTGAGCCGAGTGATTACTATACTCAGAATTCACCGACCCGCAAGCTTCGGCGTGTCGCGCCTGTTTCCGGCCCGGCGAACAACAGCAAAACCCCGCCGCACACCGCCCGAGGGCGGCGAACAGCGGGGTCGAATGCTTAAGCTCAGACTCGTTTCAGCCTGGTGACCGGTGTTACTCAGCCACAACCTTCACGGTGAAGGAAGCGGTGATCTCCGGGTGCAGAGCCACGGTGGCGGGGAACTCGCCGGTGGTCTTGATGACCTCGACCTCGATGGCCTTCGGATCGACGGCGGCCTTGTCGGCCAGAGCCTTGGCGATCGCGTCGGCGGAGATGCCACCGAACAGCTTGCCGGACTCGGACACCTTGGCGGCGATCTCAACGGTCGTGCCCTCGATGGCGGCCTTGGCGGCGACGGCATCCTCGCGGGTGGCGACGGCCTTGGCCAGACGGGCGCGACGCATGGCCTCGATCTGGGCGGCGGCACCCTTGGTCCACGCGAAGGCCATGCCCTGCGGGATCAGGTAGTTGCGCGCGTAGCCGGCCTTGACGGTGACCACGTCACCGGACTGGCCGAGGTTGGAAACGGTCTGGGTGAGAATAACCTTGGTTTCAGCCATGATGCAATCCTCCTAATCCAGATCAGCGACCCGAAGTGGCGTACGGCAGCAGAGCCATCTCGCGGGCGTTCTTGATGGCCTTCGAGATCTCGCGCTGCTCCTGCACGGTAACACCGGTGATACGACGGGAACGGATCTTGCCGCGATCGGAGATGAACTTGCGCAGCAGCGCAACGTCCTTGTAATCGATCTCGGTAACCTTGGCAGCCTTCAGCGGGTTCGGCTTCTTCTTGAACGGCTTGACCGGCGGCTGCGGCCTCTTGCGTGACATTGTGATGTTCTCCTTACAACTGATTCAGCGCAATGATGCGTATTGGAAAGGTACGGTTTAGAACTCGGGTTCCTCGGAGTCGCCACCGAAATCGGTCGTGGCCCCGAATGACGAGAAGGAGGAGCCGGAACCGGCATCGCTCCACGGATCGACGGCCGGACCGGACTGTGCGGCCATGGGCGCCGAAGAGGCACCCCCCTGGTACCCACCGCTCTGGTAGGAGGCTCCGCCGGAGTACCCGGCACCGCCCTGATACCCACCGTTGTTCTGGAATCCGCCGTTGTTACCTCCGCCGAATCCGCCACGATTGCCACCCGAGAAGCCGGAGCTCTGACGGGTGACCTGGGCGGTGGCGTAGCGCAGCGACGGGCCGATCTCGTCGACCTGCATCTCCACGACGGTGCGGTTGGTGCCGTCGTTCGCCTGATACGAACGCTGCTGCAGACGGCCCTGTGCGATGACACGCATGCCCTTGGTCAGCGACTGGGCACAGTGGTCGGCGAGTTCACGCCAGGCCGAGCAGCGCATGAAGAGCGCCTGCCCGTCCTCCCACTGTCCGGACTGCCGGTTGAACGTGCGCGGAGTCGAGGCGATGGTGAAGCTCGCCACGGAAGCACCGCTGCCGATGGTGCGCAGCTCGGGATCCGCGGTGAGGTTACCGATGACGGTGATGACGGTCTCGCCTGCCATGTCGTGCCTTCTTACCTAGTACCTATATTCCAGCTTGGTTGCGCCGTATTGACGACTTACTTGACGTCCTTACGAAGGATCTTCGTACGGATCACGGATTCGTTGAGGTTGAGCACACGGTCGAGCTCGTTGCTCGTGGCGGGCTCGCAGGTGTAGTTGACCACCACGTAGTTGCCCTCGGTCTTGCCGGCGATCTCATAGGCGAGCTTGCGACGGCCCCAGATGTCGATATTCTCGACGGAACCGCCCTCGTTGGTGACGATCTCCAGATACTGCTCGGTCAGCTTCTTCAGACCGCGCTCATCCAGCTCAGGATCGGCAATGAACATCAGTTCGTACTTATGCGCAGACATCACCCACCTCCTTCGGACTATTCGGCCACGGACCTTCCGTGGCAGGAGTGTGTTTACGCGTTATCCGCAGATACTCTGCGGGCAACCGTGCAAGGATAACCCGCGGCACAGACATTGAGGCATGCCCGATACCGGCGTCCCCGCACTGCTTCCGCATAGAGTGCCACCCGCTACTGCAGATCCACGGCTATGCAGTCATCGGTGCTGTACCCGTTGGCCGGGCACCATGCGGTGGCGTCCGCGGCGCTGCCGAATCCTTCGCCCGACAGAATGACGTAGAAGTCCGTGGTGCCGTTCTCCTGGTAGGTCGGATAGTCGCCTGACCAGATGAACAGCGCATTCGGATGCTTCGCACGCCGCTGCAGGAACTGTTCGTAGATATCCCGATACTTCCAGGTTTTCCCTTCCACCTGCATGCCGTACTGTTTGCTGGACAACTGCGTGGTAAACGTGGAGTAGAAGGTGTTCGCCGCGGTCGTATCATGATCAAGCTGCCAGCTCATGGCCAGCTGCGCATACCGTTCAATATCCGTGTCCGCAATGCTCGCCCCGCCCAACGCTCCTTCGACGGTAGCCGCGGAAGCACCTGATGCCGTTGCGTCCTCGGTGAGTTCAACGCTCGCGTCTGAAACATCAATCTGATCATACGGACGCCAATACTGCACCGTGGTGAACGCCAGATCGGCCTGTGCCGTTCCATCATCGAATTCCAGTGGAGCGTCTCCAAAGTCGTAGACGGCTGCAGCCACAACGTTGCCGTCATCCTGTATCGTGACCTGCACCCCAGCGGCGGAATACGAGGAGTCTTCACAAGATTCCGATTCGAAGTCCACGCTTGCGATCAGCGAGGTCCCGCTGAGTCTCACATCCGACAGCGACGCATCCGGCACTGTGCAGACAGCTGTCCGCGATTTATCCCCCGCCGAAGCGTGCCCCCGTGCATCGTCGTCACCGGAATCGGTCGCATCCCCCGCATCATTCGAGTCCGACGATTCAGATGATTCACCGGATAGCGATGTTCCGACGGCACCGGACTGTGCCGAGGCATCGTCGCGCAGCACGAACCACCAGACGCCGAATGCGGCAATCGCAATAACCGCCACAGTCACAGCCACGATCGCCGCCACGGCACCCTTGGTCATTCCGCGTTTCCGCTGCGGTTCAGGTTCGACAGGGGCTGCCGAAGCAACCGCAGCGGGAAGCGGAGACAGCTCCGCGCCGCAATGCATGCAGAAGCGCATCGAATCATCAATCGCGGCACCGCACGCCGGGCAGACCGTGGACGAATCCGCAGCCGCCGACCGGGCGGGCTCCTGTCTGGCAGCGCCGCACCGCATGCAGAATTTATCCTGCTCCCCCATGGGAGCGCCGCAGGATTGACATGGCATCATTGCATCCCCTTTCATCCGATGGTCCACCGGCTGATGGTGCCAGTATAAGACCGCTTCTCTCATGTCGGTAGATATGTACCGTCTCCTGAAAAGTATGGCTAGCATGGGATACAGAAGAGAACAACCCATTTCCGAAAGGAGTTGTCATGTTCTGTCCTCACTGTGGAGCGCAAATGAGGGAGGGGGCAAGGTTCTGCGCGCAATGTGGCCAGCCGATGCCCACGCTCCCCACCACCGCCGCCTCGCCTACCAATACAACGGAAGAGCCGGCGGCGACACAGCCGACGGCGACTGAGGCCGTCGCGGTGCCAGCACCTGACGCAGCGCCGGCACCCGTTGACGGATTCGTTGAGGCCGGTGAATCCCCTGCACCGGCGTCGAATGTCGAGCCCGCAGTCGAGGACATTGCAGGGGACGACACCACGGCCACTCCGCAGGCTCCCCTTGACGAACCCGCAGAGGTCCCAGCCCTCGACGACGCCCCGACAACGGCAATCCCTGTCCCGGAGCAGCCGACCATGGCCATACCCATGCCAGCAGAGCCGATACCGTCAGAGCCGACACAGACGGAGCCGACACAGACGAATTATCAGCCCGCGTCCGAGCAACCGGAGGCACCGCAGACCCCCGGTTTCCAAGACCAGTCCGCCGTCGGACCGGTGCCATCTGTTCAACAGGTGCCACCTGTTCAGCCGGCCCAGGCACCGATTATCAACACGCAGGCCATTACCTCCAATGCCACGGTCAAGGAGCTCACTGCTCCCGCGGTGTTGCAGACCGCCGGCGTTTCCCTCGGCATCGGCCTGGGGTCGGCCGTTGTCATCGCGCTGATCAGCGCCATTGTCTGCCTGGCCGGCTCCAGTCAGGCGTTCTCCGGCATGGGCCAGTTCTCCTCCGTCATGTCGTATGGCGGCATGGGCGACCTCGGTTCGATGGTCTCCGGTCTGAATTTCTTCCAGCTGCTGGTCATGTCGCTGATTATGGGCGTCTCCGGCGCGTTCTCCCTGAGCGCGTCCGCCGCGGGAATCTCGCTGGATTCACTGGCGAATGTCTCCCTGTCCATGCCCGTTGGGCTGTCCGGCGTCGCCCTGATGGTCGGCGCGGCATTCGGCGCCTACTGGTTCGCCCGGAAATCCGGCATCCGGTTCGCGTGGACCGGTGCGATCAGCGCCGCAGCCGTCGGCCTGGTGACCTCCATCCTGTATCTGGTGCTGGGTGCGGTCTTCCCGCTCAGCCTCAGTGTGGCCAGCGGAGGATACGGCGCTTCCGCCTCGTTGGTGGGTGCGACCTTCCGAACCTTCCTGATGACGTTCCTCATCGCGGGACTCGGCGCACTGGCCGGCTACGCGCTGGCCCAGTTCGCCCCTGATTCCAGCAACGTGTTCATCGCCGCCTGGCGTTGGATGCACCGCACGCGTGGCTTCGTGCGCACCATTGCGGAGTCCGTCATGGTGTACGCCGTGGTGTTCACCGTCATCGGCGTCATTGCACTGATTGCCATGGCCATCTCCGGCAAGGATCCGTCCGCGTTGGCGCTGGTCTTCTTCCTGTTCCCGTTCCTGCCGATCGCCACCTTCGTCATCGGCGCTCTCGGATCGTTGGATGTAACGATCACCGGCCAGCAGTCTACCGGCATTTCGGTATTCGCCTCCGGCATGGGGAATGCGCGCTGGGTGTTCGTGGCACTCGTAGTCGTGTTCATCGTCGCCACACTGTACATCGCGCTGCGTGCCGCCGCCCGCAACATGTATGACCGCGCCTACGCCGAGTGGAAGCATTCCTGGAAGTCGCCGGTCGCGGCATTGGTCGCTTGGCTGGTGATTGATTTCGCCGTCGCATCCATGAACGTCACGGCTTCGGTTTCGACCCAGGGCTCGTTCTCGGCGGCGTTCGGCCCGGCCATGTGGTTCTTCCTGGTGGCGGCCATCTGGGCCTTCCTGGTTGAGGTGGTTGCACTGACCTTCGGTCCGACTCTGGTGACTTCCATGCCGGGCCTGTGGAAGGTGTTCGTAGGTGGCACCGTGCAGCAGACGCCTCAGAACGTGGCGGATTATGTGGCGGCCTGCTCGCCGAAGAAGGCCAACGCCGCGCAGCAGCCGGCGCAGCAGCCGTCCGGATTCGATACCGCCTCGGAACAGGCTTCTGTCGATTCCGCCGGAACCACGCCGGCAGCCACAACGCAGACATGGCAGCCCCCGACCGCTGTTCCGATGTCCGCCCCGATAGGGCCGGATACCCCCAATGCCGCCAACGCGGCGCAACCGATTCCGGCAACACCTGCGCAGCAGACAACGCCGACACAGCAGATTCCGACAGCTGCCGCCATGCCGGCGCCCACCGATCAGGTGCCGCCCGTCATACCGCCGGCCGCTCCGGCTGCGCCGAAGGGCAAGCCGCTGACTGCCAAGCAGAAGACCGGCATCATCATCGGCGCGGTTGTGGTAGGCGTGATCGCCGTGCTTGCTATCGCCTATGCGGTGCTGAATGCCACGGTGTTCAGCCCCCAGTCTGTCGCCGACCGCTACGTGGCGGCGCTGTCCAGCGGCGACTACGAGGAGGCGAACAGCATCGCCGACCCGCAGCTCGATCAGGACCAGCGCCTGCTGCTGACGAACCAGGCCGCACAGACCGAGAACGCAACCATCACCAACGCCCGAGTCACCGGTATCACCGACAGCGCGGACGGCTCCAAGCTCGTGAACGTGACCTACACCATCGGCGGCGAACCGGTGAACGACACCTTCACCATGGCACCGTCCGGCTCGCAGTTCCTGATCTTCCGCGACTGGACCGTCACCACGCCGCTGCTGAAGGAGATCACGGTCTCCACCGATGCCGCTACACCGGGATTGACCATCAACGGCATTGAGGTCGGTGAGGAGAACGCCGTCAGCGGATCCTTCGGCTCGGATCTGGTGTTCAAGGTCTATCCGGGCACCTACCGCATCGCGGTCACGGAAACCGAGTTCATCACCGAATCCGGCGACGGACCGGCCACCGTAAGCACGAACGGCTCTACCTATGCCTACACGAGCGTCGAGGCAACCGACGCACTCGTTCAGGCGGTTCAGGATGGGCTCGACGCACAACTGCAGACCTGCGCTGCCTCCACCGAATTCGAACCGGAAGGCTGCCCGTTCAGCATGTACACGTTCTCGGAGGATCGCTACCGTAACGTGACGTGGAGCATCACCGAATCGCCCGAGGTTGACTACATCGACCTTGGCTCCGGCGAGTTCATGACCAGCGGCGGCGAAGCCACCGCGACCTACGAGTATCGTCAGTACGACGACAGCTGGGAACCGGACGACTACACCGATTACATCTACGTCTACGGATCGTTCACGATCGACGGTGACCAGGTGAACGTCACCATGGACACGTACTGATTCGGATGACCGGCTGCAGGCACCCACCATGCAGCCGAGTCTGACTCACACAATCCATGACGTAACAGGCAACCCGCCATCCGCTCCTGGGTGGCGGGTTGCCTGTATATTGGATACGGTTGTAGCGCGGCGACGGCAGACCATATACGTCAGACTGGGTCGCGCAACCGCACAGGCCACATAGAGGCTACGGAGAAAGGCGGAACATGTCGGCGATTCTCGAAGGCACACCGGATAAGCGACTGGCGCTGGTGACGGGACGCGCCTACCCCGAACAAGCCGAGGAAACCGCCAAATACCTGGGCACCACCGTGCTCGAAACCACCGCCTACGACTTTGCGAACGGCGAGATGTACATCCGATTCACCGAGCCGGTGCGCGGTGCCGACGTGTTCGTGATGCAGTCGCACACCGAACCGATCAACACGTGGGTGATGGAGCAGCTCATCATGATCGACGCGCTCAAACGCGCCTCCGCCCGCTCCATCACGGCCGTCTGCCCGTTCATGGGCTACTCCCGCCAGGACAAGAAGCATCAGGGCCGCGAGCCGATCACCGCCCGCCTGATCTTCGACCTGTTCCGCACCGCCGGTGCCGACCGCATCATGACCGTGGACCTGCACGCCGCGCAGGAGCAGGGCTTCTTCAACGGCCCTGTGGACCACCTGACCGCCATGCCGGTGCTGCTCGACTACGTGCGAGGCCATCTGCCGCTGGAGAACACCACCATCGTTTCCCCCGACGCGGGCCGTATCAAGGTCTCCGAACAGTGGGCCGCCAAGCTCGGCGGACTGCCGCTGGCCTTCATCCACAAGACCCGTGACACCACGCGCCCGAACTGCGCGGAAGCGCACGGCATCATCGGCGATGTGGCAGGCCGCGACTGCGTGGTGGTGGACGACATGATCGACACCGCCGGCACCATCTGCGAGGCCGTGCGCACCCTGAACAACGCCGGCGCCGCCTCCGTGACCCTGGTGGCCACGCACGGCCTGCTCTCCGGTCCGGCCGTGGAACGCCTGAGCCAGTGCGGCGCGCGCGAGATCGTACTCATGGACACCGTGCCGGTGCCCGAGGAGAAGCGCCTGACGAACATGACCGTGCTGTCCGTGGCGCCGCTGTTGGCCGCCGGCATCCGCTCCGTGTTCGAATCCGGTTCGGTCAGCACGCTGCTCAACGGCCTGCCCGAGGACATGCGCCCGCGCAACATCTACGCGTAAATCACCGCGACTTTATCGACACAAGCTCGAACAAGAATGCACTTGATCAAGCATCTGCCACTGATCAGGTGCATTTTTCATGTCGGTCAAGCCGCCGGTGATATTACGTCAACTGCACCCCATACTGTCTGATACTGTCTGACGCATCATCGGCGCTGCACAGCCAGCCACGCATATCCCCGCATATCCTTATGCACAAGATTGCATACCGCCGCACGTGCCCGCGACATGCACATAATCATGTAAGCCTTGCAACGTCAACGGTTGGCGTATACTCGCTTCGGCAAACAACCATTGCATAACCAATGCATACCGATTGCATACCATAGGAGAACATCCCATGACCGAAGCAGAGAAGAAGACCTCCGCCGAGTCGACACAATCGAATGGCGCGAAGTCCAAGACCCCGCTGATCGTCGGCGCCATCGTGGTCGTCGTGGTCGTTATCGCCGCGATTGCGGCATTCCTGATGATGAACCAGGGCGGTGGCAACGCCGAAGAGGCCCTGTCAGTGTGCGAGCGCAACGCCGCCGCGCTCGAGGTGCATCAGAACTCGCTGGCCACCGTGCAGGAGCAGGCCGACGCGCTCGATCTGGATGGCGCCGATGAGGCCGCGCTCACAGATCTGGAAGCCGCGCAGGAGGCCGTCGACGCCTTGGGCGAGATGCCGGTCTGCCCGGCCGACGGCTCGGCCAAGGACATCGAAGCCGCGACAGAGGAGATCAAGGCGTATGCGAACGATCTGCGCGCCGCCACCAACGATCTCGACGTCGCCGTCAAGGCCCTGGCTCCCGCCGAGGAGTAAATCCGCCTCGTCGTGCCCGGTTCAACCCGGAATCGGGCACGGTCTTACGCCAGGGTGCCGTGGGCAAGGAGGCCCTGCACCCACACGGCACGGATATTCGCCGGTGTCGAGAGGTTCATGATCTTCTGGAATGTGATCGCCGGATCCTCGTCGTTCTCGAAAATCGGCAGATCATTGCCCGGCGCGTGCACGTCGATCAGCTGCACATCCCACGCGTAGCCGGCCTCCAGGCGTCCGGCACGTACACCCAACGCCTCCGCGCCGCCAACGGTGGCCAGGTAGAACGCTCGGTCGAGGGTGACCAGAGCATCCGCCACTCCCCCACGTTCCGCCGCCTCACGCGAGGCGTCCACTCCGGATTCCAGATTGCGGGAGACGATCGCCGCCAGGCGGACCATCGCATGCACGCTCGGATCGTAGCCGCCGGAGATATCGGTGCCCAGGCCGACCGTCACGCCCTGGCGACGATACCGCCGCACCGGCGCCACCGCGTTGGCGAAGTACGCGTTGGACAGCGGGCAGTGTGCCACGGCCGCACCGCGCCGAGCGAACAGATCCGCATCGGATTCGGACAGGTACACGCAGTGGTGCATGACCGTGCGGTCCGTCAACAGGCCGAACATGTCAAGCGCCTCGGTGTCCGACCGTCCGTAGCGTTCGAATACGGTATGGTGCTCCCAATCGCTTTCCGAACAGTGCGATTGGGTGAAGCAGTGGTAGCGGGCCGCCAGCTCGCCCAGCCCCTCCAAAGCCGCGTCGGTGCAGCTGGGGATGAACCGTGGGGTGATGACCGGTTGGACGATCGGCGGTGCCGTGTCAAGACCGCTGTCAGGCGCGAACTCACGCACCTCGTTGATGAACCGTTCGGTTTCGGCCAAGGCCGTGGCGGTGTCCTCGCGGTAATACTCGGGGTTGGATTCCGGGTCGTCCATCACGACCTTGCCGATGAAGCCGCGCTGGCCGAGTTCGGCGCAGACATGCGCCAGGTTGACGGCGGCGGCGCGGTCGATGGTGTCATAGTACAGGACGCTGGTGGTGCCGCGGGCGAGTGTGCCCCGGACGAGATGGCGATGGGCGCGGTCGGCGTACGCAAGGTCAGCGAAGCGGGCCTCCGTGGGGAACGTGTAGCGGCCGAGCCAGCGTTCGAGCGGTTCGTCGAGCGCGGCGCCGGCCTGCGCCCACTGCGGGGCGTGCAGGTGCAGGTCGGAGAAGCCGGGGAGCAGGACCTGGCCGTCGGCGAGGCTGGTGAGCCGGTTGAGCCGGGCCAGTTCGGCGCGGATGGCGTGATACTGCGGGTCGTCCGGGGCGAGGACGGCCGCGATGATGCCGTCGGTGCCGACGAGATACAGCGACTGGGGGCGATACGCGACATGGGTTTCGTTCTCGCTGCTGTAGGCCGGGCCCTCGACGGCGAAGGCGATGGTGCTAGGGTCCGGAATGGGATTAGTGGCGATCGGTTTGCTGCTGGGTTGGTCGACCATGAATTCCACGCTCCTCGTCATGATGTGATTGATAAGGTTCAGCTTAACGTAAAGGAAGCGTCGACATCGCTGGCGCCCGCGGGATACGTGGTCTACTCACCACAGTTGATGGTGGTATACAATCCCGGGGAAGCTCCGCTGATCCGTCTCACTGTTGCCGTGTACACAAAATCACACCAGAAGGTGCACACGCTGTGCACGTTTTTCTTCGCAGGGTTAGTGCCGGAAAACGACGTGTCAATCCGGAGCCCTGCCTATATGACGTCCAACGGCACCTGGGGAGGGCACTGCACTATGATTCCAGCACTAGGATTTCACCCCAGGTTCCAAAGTGTAATCTGTATCTATGCGTAAAGAAGACAATTACGAAGATTCGTTCGGCGTATTAGGAACGCTGGCTTTAGCGGCCGCAGCAGGCTGGGTAATTCACAGCATCAACAAAAGCGGCAAAGAAGCACAAGCCAAGAGAGAGGCACAAGAGCAAGAAGAAGAGCGTCGGCGCAATTCACCTTTGTCATTAAACAATGGCATAACGCTAAACGAATTCGTCAGCATGGCAAATCATATAGCTTCTCGCACCAAGCGTATTACTTGCATTACCGTCGACGGGCTTGTTATTCACGCAACAGTACAATCGCAAAGTCATCTGACTGAATGGAATTTTTCTGTCGATTTTAACGATTACGGACATCTGACCGGCAAATATTGGCTTTCCTCTGATAACGATGACTCAATTATACCCCAATGGTTTGCAGATAAATTATCTACAGCAATCAAAGATAAATTACCAAAACAAGATGTATCAGCACCAAATATCAATGTCACCACTCCCTCAAAAAAGAGCAATTATCCATATCCGGCAGAAAACGACTCACAGGATAATATGAACATATATGTACTAGCCATTATTTGTGCACTTCTCATTCTCTTCGCTTTTATTCTTTTCTAAAGATAAAGTATTCAGAAACATCGCACAT
>LBJMJ02800__coassemble_767_pt1 | contig 15119 bp, 13 predicted proteins | sample LBJMJ02800__metabat2_low_PE_009 | metagenome-assembled genome bin LBJMJ02800
CCCCCGGTGAGGCACCAGTCACAATTTCGCGCTCACTTTCAAATGAGGCACCTCGCGATGTCGCCGCTTGTCCAGTTCTCCTTGCCCGATGCGGCAACGCAGGTGGCTCCAGTGGCGACGACCTTGTCACACGCAGCGGAGAAATCTTCCCAGCTGGCGATGTCACTGACATCAACGCCGGCCCGATCAAGCACCGTCTGGTTGTACACGATTCCGGTAATGGCCGCATCGAGCGGAAGCGCATAGAACGAACCATCATCCTTTTTGATTGCGTTGTCAAGAGTGTTGTTCATACGATCCGCCCAGTCACGATCTTGCAGCGGCTCAAGGAAATTGGCATAACGATCACGGCTCCAACCGTGCGTATTCCACAGATCAGGAGCGTTATGCCCGGCAAGCCGGACCTTGATGTCGGACTCATAGGAATTCGTGCCAGGCACCAACGTAACCTTGATGTCAGGATTGTCCTTTTCAAACTCCTCGACCACGGAGGTCAACGCCTTCAACTGCCTGGACCCGGTGGACATTCCCGTCATGAACTCGAGTTCCACGCCCGAGGAGTTCGATGACGAGCACGCCCCGACCCCAGCCAGAAGTACGCAACCACATAACGCCGCAAGAATCTTCTTTCCGTTGTTCATTGTCGCTCCTTTGCTTGCGCCGGACGTCAACCTTTGACGTTTGTTCCCAGCGAGCTTAAGTTTACACGAGTAACCTCTAAAAAACAAACTCGTCAAGAAACGCCTGAAAAAACAACATTTTCAACACTGTATTTCCAAATTACATAAACTTACTCGGGTAAAATTAATCAACAGATCACCAAAGCGGCCCCGCCGTCTCCGCAACCCGTACAGGACACCAGCGCGATACAATCGGTCCATCACGCTTTCGCCGATGAAAGGACCACCGAAGGAGAGGAAATGCCCAACGGAACGCGCCACCGCGCCACACGAGCAGATGTAGCCCGCCTCGCCAACGTCTCCGTCGCATCCGTCAGCTATGCGCTCAACAACATCCCCAACAAGGTGTCCCCACAAACCGCGGAACGCATACGCCAGGCCGCACAGATGCTCGACTACCGTCCAAGCACGTTCGCACGCGCCCTGAAGACCGGCACATCGAAAACTCTCGGAATCATCATCCCCGACTTTTCCAACCCGTATTTCGCCAGCCTAAGCGACGAAATCGAGACAGCCGCATCCGGCTATGGATACTCAACGCTGTTCGCCAGCTCACACATCGACGCCGACACCGAACGCTCGCGCATCGACAAGCTGCAACGCCGAGACGTCGACGCGGTCCTCACATCCTCCGTACTCAGCAGCGAGGAACTTGCCGCAATCGACCAAAGCCACTGCCGGCTGGTGTTCTTCGACCATCCGGCACGAGTCGCCGGCAGCAAATGCGTCTCCACAGATTTCGAGGCGGCCATCATGACCATGACCGCACACCTGATCGACCACGGACACACCAACATGGCACTGCTCTACGGAGGCGATGACCCATCAGACGCCCGAATCCGCGGATGGGCGCGGGCCCACGAGGCCGCAGCCCTTCCCACAGGAAGAATCGTCCCCTCGCATTTCACCAGAGAAGGCGGATACTCAGCCACACTGCAGCTGCTGTCCGGAGACAACCGACCGACCGCCATACTCGCGGCATCGGACCTAGAAGCCCTCGGAGCCTTGCGCGCGATTCACGAATCCGAACTGAGAATTCCACAAGACATCGCCTTGGTCTCTTTCGACGGAACTTCCGAAACACTATACACTTGGCCCCAACTCACCACGATGCGGCAAAACATCTCCGAACTGGCCAAAAAAGCCGTCAACGCCGCACTGAACCCGGACTCCACGCCCGACGTCCAACTCGTCTCGGCCGAACTCGTCATCCGTCATTCCTGCGGCTGCTAATCGGCGAAAACACATATTCCGGCCGAACGAGACGCGGCGGCCACACCCACACGACCAGTCACCCCGCGCCACACGTGCTGTTGCGATTATCCGAAACAGGATTATCATGGATAAGGATTATCCGAACTTTGACAAACCAGCACGCCGCGGCGGCCTCAAGGCACCGCGGCGTGCTGCGCGTCCGAGTCAGGTTCGGCGGCTTCATAACTGAACAGGAGAACGACGATGGACGACAACGCTTCGTTGCTGCTTGAGCGGTTCAACCGCTCTTGGAAGGAAATCGACCGCGTCTACCACGAGATCGCCCGCCGCAGCGGGCTGTCCGACTGCGCATTCTGGATTCTGTACGCGCTGAAGGACGCACGCGCCCCCATGCTGCAGAACGATCTCTCGCAGGTATGGCTGTACAGCCGGCAGACCGTGTCATCCACGCTGCGCCAGCTCGAGGAACGCGAGCTGGTCGACGTGCGCTACGCCTCCGGCAGTCGGCGCGACAAGGAGATCGCGCTGACCGAGCAGGGCGTGCGGTTCACCGATACCTACATCGAGCCGGCCATGGCCGCCGAGAAGCAGGCGCTGACCGCGCTCGGCCCGGACGACAGCGATACGCTGCCGCGGGTCATCAACCGCTACGCCGCCCTGCTCAACCAGGCGGTGGACGACCGCTGCGTCTCGCTGCCGCCCGCGGAACGGCACGCGTAGGCACCCACGACATCCGCGCAGAACGAGTCGAGAAAGACAAGAAAGGAGCGACATCCGCATGAGACTGCTGCTACGGTTCCTCAAACCCTACAAGGGCCTGCTGGCGGCGACGATCATCGCGCTGCTGCTCGACGTGGCCGGCGCGCTGTTCATCCCGACCATCCTGGCCGAGATGATCAACATCGGCGCCACCGACGGCGGCGTCGACCACATCATCTCGACGGGCGCGATCATGATGGCCGTGACACTCCTGTCCGGCGCGGCATCGCTGGCCGGCAGCTACCTGTGCGCCAAATTGTGCTCCAACGTCGGGCGCGACATCCGCAACGCGATCTACGACTCCTCGCTGGCCTTCTCGGACGGCGACTTCAAGGAGTTCGGCACCGGCTCGATGATCACCCGCACCCTCAACGACGTCAACATCATCCAGCAGGCGCTGATGATGGGTCTGCAGATCCTGCTGCCGGTGCCGATCATGTGCGTGATGGGCGTCACGCTGTCGTTCATGCTCGACGTGCAGATGGGCTGGATCATGCTCGCCATCGTCGTGATCGTCGTGATCCTGGCGGCGCTGATCGTTTGGAAGGCGGCGGGCATCTTCGAGAAGCTGCAGAGCTACATCGACCGCATGAACGTGGTGCTGCGCGAGAACATCACCGGCGTGCGCGTCATCCGCGCGTTCGGCCGCGACCGCCATGAAATCAAGCGCCTCGACAAGTCGTTCTCCGACTACGCGAACAACGCGATCCGCGTCAACTACCTGTTCGCCGGACTCGACAGCTTCACGTTCTTCCTGATGAACATCGCGATCGTGCTGATCATCTGGGCGGGCGGCGACCGCGTCGGCGTGCACGCGATGCAGATCGGCGACATCACCGCGTTGATCGAGTATTCGATCCTGATCCTCTTCTACATCATGATGGCGCAGTTCGTGGCCCTGATGGTGCCGCGTGCGATCATCTGCATCAGCCGCGTGCGCGCGGTCATCGAGAAGCAGCCGAGCATCCGCGACGGACAGCCGACTGAGGCCTCCACCCGCGAGGCCACGCAGGCCTGGATCGGACAGACCGACGACGGCCGGCAGATCGTGCCGCAACCGGACGCCGCAACCGGTGCGATGATGACACTGGAGGAGATGGCCAAGGCCCGTGCCGCCAACGATCCGCATCCGAAGGTCGCCTGCTTCAACCACCTGTCGTTCCGGTTCCCGGATGCCGAGGAGGACACGCTGCACGACCTGACGTTCTCGTGCCGGCGCGGCCAGACCACCGCGATCATCGGCCCGACCGGATCGGGCAAGTCCACGGTGGCGCGCCTGATGCTGCGCCTGCTCGACGCGACCGACGGGCGCGTGCTGCTACACGGCCGCAACGTCAAGGACATGACCCAGCACGAGCTGCGCGAGCATATCGCCTACGTGCCGCAGAAGGCGTGGCTGTTCTCCGGCACGATCGCCGACAACCTGCGCTACGGCAATCCCGACGCCACGGAGGAGGAGATGTGGCAGGCGCTGGATATCGCGCAGTCGGGCTTCGTGCGCGAACTGCCACTGGGGCTGAACACGCGCGTGGCGCAGGGCGGCACGAACTTCTCCGGCGGCCAGCGTCAGCGCCTGGCCATCGCCCGCGCGCTGACCCGCAAGGCCGACCTGTACATCTTCGACGACAGCTTCTCCGCGCTCGACTTCGCCACTGATGCAGCGCTGCGCAAGGCGCTGGCCGTTGAGGTCAAGGATTCGGCCATGCTGATCATCGCCCAGCGCGTGAGCACCATCGTGCACGCCGACCAGATCATCGTGCTGGAGGACGGCCATCTCAAGGGCCGCGGCACGCACGAAGAACTGATGCGCACCTGCGCCACCTATCAGGACATTGCCCGCTCGCAGATGCGCGCCGAGGACCTCGCCGAGTTCGAGGCCAGAGCGGCGGCCGACGCATCCGCCGCCGAAGCCGGAAAGGAGGAGACCCGATGACCCAGACCACCGAAACCGACGAGACCCGCCGCGACGAGGCCGCCGCCCGAGGCGACTGCTCGGCCACCGACACCCCGCGCGATCCGATCGTACAGGCCGACCTCGCGCCCGACGAGGAGGAGCTGGAGGTCCCCCGCGACCTGAAGCGCACAATCCGACGCCTCTGGGACGCCTCGCGCGAGCAGCAGTGGCGCCTGTACGTCGTGGGCGTCTCACTCGTGTTCTACGTCATCATCACGCTGGCCGGACCGATCTACACCGCGTATCTGCTCGACCTGCTGTGGGACAAGATCCAGGCCGCCTTTGCAACCGGCGAGACGTTCACGATCACGTGGATGGACGGCGGCATCCAGACGATGGGACTGCTGCTGCTGTACACCGTGCAATGGGTGTTCTACTCGGCGCAGACCTTCATCATGGCCAGCTTCGCCGAACGACTGAACCTCAAGCTGCGCAATCAGGTGGGCGCCAAGCTCACCAGGCTGCCGCTCAAGTACTTCGACGCGCATCAGCCCGGACGCATCATCAGCCGCGTGACCAACGATCTGGACAAGACCAGCGAAGTGCTGCAGACCGGTCTGCTGCGTCTGCTCGTGGCCGTCGGCAACGTGACCGGCGCCGTGATCATGATGTTCACGATCAACGTGTGGCTCACGCTGATCTTCCTGGTGTTCGCGATCGGCTCGGGGGTAGTAACGAAGGTCGTGGCACGCAAGACGCTGATCCTGGCCGCCGAACGCCAACGCAGCGTCGGCATCCTGACCGGCCACGTGGAGGAGGCCTATTCCGGACGCGCGATCATCCGCGCGTTCAACCAGGAGGATTCCAGCTCACGCCGCATCCACGAGGCCACGCAGGATCTGGCCGACACGACACGACGCGCCGATTTCATCACGAACGCAATCAACCCGGCCATCCGCCTGATCACCCGCTTCTCGCAGGTGTTCATCGCGGTGCTGGGCGGATTCTTCCTCGTCGCGGGCAACCTGACGATCGGCACGTTCCAGGCCTTCTTCCAGTACATCAACCAGGCCTCGGAACCGCTGACCGAGCTGTCGTTCATGATCAACAGCCTGCAGTCGGCCCTGGCCTCGGTGGAACGTGTCTTCGACATCCTGGACGAGGAGGAGATCGAACCCGATCCGGTCGAGCCGGAGCGTGTGCCCGAACCGATCCGCGGACGCGTGGACTTCGAGCACGTCAAGTTCGGATACGATCCGGATCGTCCGCTGATGAAGGACGTCTCGTTCACGGCCGAGCCGGGCCACCGCACCGCCATTGTCGGTTCGACCGGCGCCGGCAAGACCACGCTGATCAACCTGCTCATGCGGTTCTACGAGATCGACGGCGGCCATATCCGCCTCGACGGCGTGGACACGCATGATATGGACCGCATGGACCTGCGCCGCCACTTCGGCATGGTGTTGCAGGACGCCTGGCTGTTCGACGGCACCATCGCCGAGAACATCGCGTACGGCCGGCCGGACGCCACCCGCGAGCAGATCATCGAGGCCGCCAAGATGGCACGCGTCGACTACTTCGTGCGCACGCTGCCCGACGGCTATGACACGCGCCTGTCCAACGACGCGGAGAACATCAGCCAAGGGCAGCGCCAGCTGCTGACCATCGCCCGCGTCATCCTGTGCGATCCGAAGATCCTGATTCTGGATGAGGCCACATCCTCCGTGGACACCCATACCGAGCAGGAGATCGGCAAGGCGATGGACACGCTGATGCATGGGCGCACGAGCTTCGTAATCGCGCACCGTCTGTCAACGATTGTTGACGCGGACCTGATCCTGGTCATGGACCACGGCACGATCATCGAGCAGGGCACGCACGCCGAACTGCTGGCCGCGGACGGCGCCTACGCCAGGCTGTACAACAGCCAGTTCGCATAAGCGGGCGGGCGGTTTGTTGCGTGTAGGGTGTTGACAGCTTCCGCGCTGCCAACACCCTATGCCGCCGTTTGATCGGTCCACCATTGGCCGGATTCAACTTGTTAGTGCAACGCACGTCGTTGGGTTGGTGTCTTGTGATTGTAGTCGGGTTATCTCCTCGTCCCATACCTCGTTGGGTGTTTTGTAGCCGAGTTTCTTCATGGGGGTGTCGTTGATCTCCCGGACGATGTCGTCGAGCTCGGCCTGGGTCAGGTCGTCGAAGCCGGTCTTCTTGGGCAGGTAGCGGCGGATCCTGCCGTTCCTGTTCTCGTTGCTTCCGCGCTGCCATGAGCTGTACGGGTCGGCGAAATAGGTCAGCATGCCCAGGGATTCGTCCACGAGCGTGTGGCATGAGGCCTCCGTGCCGTTGTCCCAGGTCCGGTCGATCCTCGCCTCGGCGGGCAGGTCCCTGTAGATCTCGTATTCGGCGCGCGCGGTGGCCATGGCGCTCTTGTCGGGGACCAGGCGGGCGAACGGTCCGCGGCTTTTGCGCTCGACCTGCGTGCCGATGCACGCGCGCGAGGGGGCCGCGCCTATCACGGTGTCGGACTCCCAGTGGCCGAACTGCCCGCGCGAGTCCACAGCCCTGGGTCGTTGGCCGATGTCCACGCGCATCGGGATGCGCGGCCCCCTGACCTTGCGCCCCTTCCGTCTGGCGCGGTGCTTCCTGCCCCGCGGCAGGTATTGGCGCAGGTCCAGGTCGCGCTGGGGCTTCGCGTAGATCCACTGGTGGAGGCACTCGTGGCTGACCCGCATCACGGGGTCGTCCGGGTACTCCAGCTTCAGCCCGCCCTCGATCAGCTCGGGGCTCCATCCACGGCGCAGCGCGTCCAACACCCACGAGCGCAGCCGGTCCGAGTCCATGCGATGCGGTTTGCGGGACTCGTGTCGTTTGCGGTCCGCCCTCCGCTGCGCCGCGAGGGCGGAGCAGAACGGCACGGACGTCCACGGGCCGGTCTTCAGCCGCCGCGGCCGGTACGGGCGGTACGATTCGTTCTCGTTGGACGCGAACCACAGTCCCCGTTTCAGCTCGCGGCTGACGGTGGCCTTGTCCCTGCCGATCAGCCCGGCCGTTTCCCTGACGCTCAGACCCCGCTCGCAATGCAGCCTCTCGATCCGGATCCGCTCGTCCGGAGACAGGTGCGAATAACATGTACCCACGAGTGCAACACCTTCTTCGGTAAGAACTTGAACACCTCCAACCCTAGGCAGGTGTTGCACTTCTATCTAGAACCCGCGACCTGAGCCGAAGGCGCAGAGTTGTTGGTAAACTGAAATACAAGAGAGCTGTCAAGGAAAGATTCCTATGGACGAGAACGAGAAGCAAGCCGCCAGCAAGCCCTCCGCAGAGGGCACAGTGAACCACAAGAGGCCGAGCGCGAAGATAATCGCCATCGTATGCGTCGTCATCGTCGCGGTAATCGCGGCCAGTGCCTGTTGGTTCGTCAACTACCAGATTCCCCACAACGAGGCGGTTGAGGTGTTCAACGCCGCCGCGAAGGGGCTGGATTCCCGGAACGCCAAACTCGATGACGCAATCAGTGACTTGCAGGACCTCATGGGGTCGGATGACAAGCCGCTCGATACCTCGATGTCCGACGCGGCGAGCGCAGCGATAGGCGACGCCCAGGCTGCCAAGAAGGACGTGCCCGAGATGCCGTCGGACACGGACGCGATCAACGCAGAAGCCAAGAAAATCAAGGGCATGGGGGACTACTCCGAGCAGCTCACCGCACTCGACACGGCGAATCAGAACCTCCAAAACAGCATCGATCAGATGAAGCAGGTCACCAACCCGTCCGAGCAGTTCGTCATCGAGAGGCTCCAAGGTCTGCCCAACATCACGGGCGTGGAGGCGGCGACAGAGCAGAACGACCCGAACGGTAACCTCCACAAGGATGGCGGGTACACCTCGGCGGTGTTCTTCTCGTCCGACCTGGTCGACCAGAGCCAGACCTACGCGAGCGAGGGTTACACGGGAATCCCCGCAATAGGTACCGACGGCGGAGGATCCGTTGAGGTGTACGCGACCATCGAGGACGCCCAGAAGCGTGACACCTACCTCGGGGCGCTCGACGGAAGCATCCTCAGTTCCGGCTCGCACACCGTGGTAGGGACATGCGTGGTCCGGGTCTCGGATCTGCTCACCGCCTCGCAGCAGAAAGCCATCGAACAGTCGATCATCGACAGTCTGACGCGTCTCTAACGGCGTGTCGACAACAACGCCCCACCCCACGCGCCGTCCGCAAGGAGAGCTCACCCCAGCGCTGTCCGGCGGCGCGTTGAGCGGCGCGGGTGGTATCGTCACTTACAGATATAACCACGGCGCGGGACGCCGATAAATCTGCGAGGTGGGTCATGCAGTTCGATGACAACGAATCCCGTACATCGATGTCCGATGGCGACGATGCCCGTCACACGTCGACGGCGAACGCGACCTGGAGCCGCATGCTGGCGGGCAACCGCCGGTTCGCCGAAGGCAAGGCCGAGCATCCGTGGCAGGATGCGGAGACACGCGAATCGCTGATTGACCGGCAGACACCGGATGCGGCCGTGCTGGCCTGCTCGGATTCGCGAGTACCACCGGAGATCGTGTTCGACGCCGGACTCGGCGACCTGTTCACGGTCCGCAACGCCGGTCACATGGTGGACGACGCTGCGATCGCATCGCTGGAGTATGCGGTCGACACGCTGCACGTAAGCCTGCTGGTGGTGCTCGGGCATGAATGTTGCGGCGCGGTCGCGATGGCGTCGGACGGCCTCGACGCCCTGCTCGCCCGGGCCACCGCCGAGATCGAAGACTCCCTGGCGGCGGCCGAGGCGATGGATACGCTGGACGAGCGCATCGCCGAAGACGCGTCGATCATCATGCGTCAGATCGGGTTCTCGGTCTGGCAGGCGCGCGAAGCGGAGCTGGAGGACGCCGCCGACTACGAGCGTGTGCACATCGCCCGCACGATCGAGGAACTGGTGACCCGGTCGGAGGTCATCCAGTCCGCGCTGGCCGACGACCGTCTGATGATCGTCGGCGCGCGCTACCAGCTGGAATCCGGCAAGGTGGAGGTCCTGAGCTTCTAGGCGCCGAGCAGGTCCAGCATCTGGGCCACGTTCCGCTTGCCGAACTCGATCGTCTGCGAGCCGTCGGCCTTCGTGATGACGATGCACGGCACGCTCATCACGTTGTAGTGGTCCTTGATGTCCGGGAAGTGCGCCACGTCATAAGCCTCGGCCCGCACCAGCGGGTTGGCGGCGGCGATGCGCTGCGCGGCGAGCACGGTCTCCGGGCACATCGTGCAGGTCAGCGAGACCAGCAGCATGATGTTCACCGGCTCCTTGATCGCGTCGATACGGGACGTCGCATCGGCGTCCAGCGCCTGCCCGGGACCGGCCGCGTTGTACAGGCCCAACACGAATGAGTTGAACTCGTGACCGCTGGGCACGCCGTGGAACGCGAGTCCGGTCGGGCGCACGTCGCCATCCCCATCCGCCACGCACATCCGCACGCAGGGCAGCGCCTCGGGCAGCACGCCGACCGGATCATACGCCGCATCGGATGCGGCCGTATGCCGTTCGACGGCGATCTTGCCGCCGCCGAGCGAGGCCAACTCGCCGATGAACCCCTCCAACTGCGCCGACAGCGGGGAACCGTCGAGATCCAGCCGCAGCGTCACCGGACGCGCCATGCGGCCGAACACCACGTCGAGCTGCTTGCGAATCGCCTCATTGAAGAAGCCGGACGACTTGCCGACGGCACCGGATGCGGCATCGGCGGAACCCCCGTCGCGCGTGGGCGCAGGGGCCGGGGACGTGCCGGAACGGGCCGCCGAAGCCGCCGCATCGCGTTCCCGACGCTCGTACGCCGAATCGACGGGACGCGGCGGCACCAGACCGGTCCGCTCGCTCATCTGCGAGGCGTACCGCTCCAGTTCCACGGCCGCGATTGCGCCGTCGGCCGTCGCGGTGACGACCTGCCGCAGGTTCTTGACGCGCAGATCGCCCGCCGCATACACGCCCGGCACCGAGGTCTCCAGATAGCCGTGCGTGACCACATACCCCTGCTCGTCAAGTTCGACGACGCCGCGCACCAAATCGGTGGCGGGCACGTAACCGGCGAATACGAAGACGCCGAATGTACCGCCCGCGGACGGCCGCCACGTCTCGACGGCCCCGGACGCCATGTCGCGGATCGTCGCCTCGGTCAGGCCGCCCTGCCCGGCGGTGACGCCGTCGAGCACGGTGTGGTAGCGCACCTCGATCTTCGGGTTGTCCTTCGCCTCGGCGGCCACCGACGCATCGCAGGTGAAGTCGTCCTCGCGCACCAGGATCGTGACCTTGCTGGCGTATTTGGTGAGGAACACCGCTTCCTCGGCCGCGGCGAACCCGCCGCCGATCACCAGCACCTCACGGCCGGTGAAGAACTCGCCGTCGCAGGTCGCGCAGTAGGCCACGCCGCGGCCGGCGTATTCGGATTCCCCTTCGAACCCGAGCTTGCGCGGGCTGGCACCGGTGGCCACCAGGATGCCGAAGGTCCTCAAATCGCCGCGCGAGGTGTGCACGACCTTGACATCGCCCTCCACATCCAGACCGGTCGCCTCGGCGCTAAGGAACTCGGCGCCGAAATCCTGCGCCTGCCGGCGCATCGTGGCCGTCAGCGCCCTACCGCTGGTCGTGCCGACGCCCGGATAATTGACCACTTCATCGGTGATGGTGATCTGGCCGCCGAAATCGGCCTTCTCCAGGATCAGCACGCGGTAGCGCGCCCGGGCCAGATACAGGCCCGCGGTCAGGCCGGCGGGGCCGCCGCCGATCACAATCACGTCATAGAGATTCTCGTCCTGGACCATTGCGTCCTCCTTCCATCACCCCGTACCGGTAGTCCGACCGCGACGGTGAGGGGAGACCGTGCATCACGCACCGGTCTCCCCTCGTCATCGGTTGTCAGCCGTATCGACCGCTGTCAGGGGTGTACCCGAATCAGAGCTGGCCGACCAGATCCAGCGTCGGCTCGATGGTCTCGTCGCCGGGCTGCCACTTGGCCGGGCAGACCTGGTCGCCGTGCTCGTACACGAACTGCGAGGCCTGCACGCGGCGCAGCAGCTCGTCGGCGTTGCGGCCCACATTCGAGGAGATGACCTCATAGGCCACGACCTTGCCCTCGGGGTTGACGATGAAGTCGCCGCGCTCCGCCTGGCCAAGCGCCTCGTTGTAGGTGTCGAGGTCGCGGGCCAGCGCGGCGGTCGGATCGGCCAGCATCGGGTACTGGATCTTAGCGATCTTCTCGTTGGCGTCGTGCCAGGCCTTGTGCACGAAGTGGGTGTCGCAGGACACCGAGTAGATCTCGCAGCCGATGGCCTTGAACTCGTCGTACTTGGCGGCCAGATCCTCCAGCTCGGTCGGACACACGAATGTGAAGTCGGCGGGGTAGAAGAAGAACACCGACCAGTGGCCGAGCACGTCGGCCTTGCTCACTTCATGGAAGGCGTCGTTCTGGTAGGCGTTGACGGTGAAATCCGTAAGTTCATGCTGCAGAAGGGTCATTGTCGTTCCTTTCGTTCTGACGCGGGACGGCGTGATCGCACCGTCGCGTCTGCCTTCATCGTAGCCAAGAAAGCTTGGAATTCCAGTCCTGGAACTGTGAGATTGCCCACACGGCCGACCCCCGAACGGCCGGCACCCCCATTGACGTGCCAATGCCCTAGTGTTGATGACATGTCACTTGGTTTGAACATCCTGCTCATCTTCGTGTTCCTGTTGGTCGGCGCCGTGTTCGCCGGCACCGAGCTGGCGCTGGTCTCGCTGCGCGGCTCCCAGATCGAGCAGATGGAACAGACCGACGCGAGAGGAGCCCGCGTCGCCAAAATCGCCCGCGACCCCAACACCTTCCTGTCCACCGTGCAGATCGGCGTCACGCTCTCCGGCTTCCTGTCGGCATCGTTCGGCGCCTCGTCGCTCGCCCCGTACATCATCCCCGTCGTCCAAGGCTGGGGCGTGCCGAGCATGGTGGCCAATCCGCTGGTCACCGTGGTGCTGACGCTGGTCATCTCCTACTGTTCGATCGTGATCTCAGAGATGGTGCCCAAGCGCATCGCCATGCAGAAGGCCGAGCAGATCTCCCGTGCCGTCGTGCCCGCCATCGACGCGTTCGCGAAGGTCTGCAAGCCGATCATCTGGCTGATCGGCAAGAACACGAACGGCATCGTCCGCCTGCTCGGCTTCGACCCGAACGAGACGGAAAGCGAGGTCTCCGACGAGGAGCTGCGCGTGCTCGTCAACACGAACACCAACCTGAGCAAGGACGAGCGCACCATCCTGGATGACGTCTTCGACGCGTCCGAGACGATTGTGGCCGAGGTCATGCGTCCGCGCGCCGACGTGGTCTTCCTGGACGGCGATCAGACGCTGGAGGAGGCGGCCGCATACGTGCGCGAGATGCCCTACTCCCGATACCCGGTGACCGGCAAGGACTTCGACGACGTGCTCGGTTTCGTGCACGTGCGCGACCTGCTCGACGTGCGTGACCCGAACGCCAAGATCGTGGCCGACGTGGTGCGCGAGGGCATCTCCCTGCCCGGCACGTCCAAGCTGCTGCCGAGCCTGTCACTGCTGCGCAAGCGCGGCATCCACCTGGCCGTAGTCATCGACGAGTACGGCGGCACGGACGGCATCGTGACGCTGGAGGATATGACCGAGGAACTGGTGGGCGATATCCGCGACGAATACGACCTGCCCGAGGAGAAGGGCGGGGAGCACCGCGAAACGACCGTGTTCGTTGACGGCGTGGCCACGATCGAGGGCGGCACCACGCTGGAGGACTTCGAGGACCTGACCGGCATCGAGCTCGCCGACGGCCCGTATGAGACGGTGGCCGGCTACTTCCTGGCCCAGACCGGCAAGATGGGCGCCGAAGGCGACGTGCTGCACTCCGACGACGGCTATGACATGGTGATCACCAAGGTCGACGGCCGCCGCATCGAGACCATCGAGGTCCGCAAGCAGACCGCGGAATCCGACGACTGATCCCGTCCGTCACCCATCGCCCGCACGCAGGCGCGACGCCCCCCGTTGTCGGGGGCACGTCGCGGGGACGGGACGACCGCGGGATCCGTACGCCATCGCGGGCCGACCGTGACGCGCCGGCCGTCCGATACGTCGTCGGCGTAATCGACAACCGGGTGTTTCCACGTAGACTGGAACCACCCATACCATCGAGGGAAAGGAAACGTTATGGCATTGACTTTTGTGGTTCCCGGCTTGGATGAGGCCGCTTCGGAGAAGGCCATCGCGATCCTGCAGAACCGGCTCAGCCAGGAGCAGGAGGCCGCGCTGGTGCTCAAGCATGCGCACTGGAACGTGACCGGACCGAACTTCATCGCCGTGCACGAGATGCTCGACCCGCAGGTCGAGGCCGTGCTCGGCATGGCCGACGAGACGGCCGAGCGCATTGCCACGATGGGCGGCGCACCGGACGGCAGCGCCGACGCGATCACCCGCAACCGCACGTGGAAGCCGTTCGATCTGGAAGGCCGCCATTCTACGGAGGAGTATCTGCAGGCGCTGATCGAATACTATGACGCCATGATCGTCGACGACCGCAAGGCAATCGCCGAGCTTGACGAACTGGATCTGGTCAGCTCGAACATCATGCAGGACCATGTGCAGGAGCTGGAGAAGTTCCAGTGGTTCATGCGCAGCCATCTGGCCTGACGCGGTTCCCATATACACAGAACGCGAATCGCACACCGCCGGAGGGTGTCCCGCAATCCATGCGGAGACGCCCTCCGGCGGTTCCGTATCGGCCTACCCCGTCGTATAGCGATTGAGCTCGCGGCGCAGCCGGCGCCAATCCGGCAGATACTGCGTCATACGGCGTTGGAACTCCGCCCCATGCCCGCTGGCCCACAGATGCGTCATCTCATGGACGAGCACGTATTCGAGATACTGGGGCGGCAACAGCCCCAGTTGCAGATTCAACCGGATGCGACCGGTCCGCGGCGTGCAGGATCCCCAACGGGTCGTCATCGCACGCAATGTGATATGCGTCGGACGTTTGCCGATGACTGCGGACCAATGCTCCACCAATGCCGGCAGCCGCGCGTCGATCGCCGACGCGGCGCGCTCCCGGCGCTCCGGCGTCCACCACGATGCGGCATCGTGGATGAAACCGACCGGCTCCCCGCCGCGCGACGCACCGTCCGCGGCCGTGTCCGCCAGACGTTGCCGGGCCTCCCGTATGCGCTGCTGCTGCGCCAGTATCCACGACCGACGTTCACGCGCGAACCGTTCTATCTGCCCGTCGGTCATCCGCAGCGGTGCGGAGACGACGATGTCGCCCTGCGGCGGTTTGATGCGCAGATACATGTTCTTGATGGGTTTGCGCGTTACCTGAAGCACCAAACCGTCAACAACCAGCACCTCGGGGTGGGTCGATCGGGTTTGGCGCGCAGCTTGAGATCGCATATCGTTCATTGTCTTGAATCCTACGCCGTTCGCCCTCCGCGGCAGGCCGTGCCAGTTTCCGCGACCATACGGGAACGGCATGCCCATTACAGTATTAGGTGAGTCCTCAAATTGATTCGGGACTTGGTCGCCGAC
>LBJMJ02800__coassemble_788_pt1 | contig 14086 bp, 10 predicted proteins | sample LBJMJ02800__metabat2_low_PE_009 | metagenome-assembled genome bin LBJMJ02800
CCTTCAATGGCAAACGAACAACAGTTTCGCGCTCACATATTTATGACGAACCTCGTTCGTATGGATTCCGGCGGAATGTGACACCTGTCCGGGAGCGGAGGTGTCGGGATCCAGCAGGAGGCTGGGTGCGTGACGATGGGCAATCCGCCGACCGGAGTGGTTACGGCATCCCGTTCACCGTCCGAACCGCCTCATTCGGGAGGCCTTGCTCCAGCCGGTCCGTCGCGTATGGTCCGTCCGTCGCGCGTTGCGCTGCTGCGTCTGCGACGTGTTCGGGCGCATGATCAGCGTCAGACCTTCGTAATCCACCGGTTCCCACTCCTGCCCGTGCGTCTTGAACGCCAGGCCCTGCTCGTTGTCGGTCGTGTACGCCATGATCGCGCGACCGTGCTTGCAGTTCTCGCGAATCTGCTCCCACAGCAGTTCCCGTACCCGTGCCGAGACCTTGCCCACATAGACGCCGGGTGAGATCTCCATCAGCCATCGGGTCAGGTGCCCGCGCAGACGTTCGGGCACCACGGCCAGCACCACTACGACCATGGGTCCGCCCCCGTGTCGTCGTCCGATGACGGTTCCGCATCCTCCCACGGTCCGAACGCGTCACCGAGAGGATCGTCTGCGTCGGCACCGGCGCCGCCGGCGACGTGAAACCGGGGACTCTGCGCGTAGTTCGTGCCGGCCGCCACCATGCCCTGCCTGCCGGCCCAGAGATTGAGCTCGTCGCGGTAATCCTCGTCGTCGTCCGGATGTTCGGCGATGTCGGACGGGATGTCGTCGACGTCGGCGTAATAGTCCACGTCCTGGTCGTCGGATTGCGGCGGATGCTGGGCCAGGGAGCGGGGTCCGCCATCCGCGGCGCCGTCCGCGGTGAGCAGGTAGCGGACGTCGTGCACGCAACGTTGCATGAAGCGTCCGTCGCGCATGCGGTCGCGCACCGCTCGTCGTGCGGCGACCCCGATATCCGGCGGTTCCTCGGCCGCAAGGTCGAATGCCAGCGGAACGGTGATCTCGACCTTGTACAGGTCGGCGATGTCGTAGACGAAACTGCGTTCGTTGCGGGCGTGGACGAAACCGAGTCCCGGCGAGCATCCGAGCGCGACGATGATGGCGTGCACCACGCCGTAGAGCGAGGTGTTGGCCGCCGACAGGGCCTTGTTCACGGTGTCGGATGATTCGAAATCCTCCACCTTGTACGAGCGTCCGTTCCAAGGCACTCCGGTGCGGGCGGATTCGCGCTCGTAGGCCCGGCGGACGCGGGTGCCCTCCTTGCCGAGGAGCTGCTGCATGGTCAGACGCGAGGTGTCCTCGTCGGGGAACCGCATCTCGTACATGCGCCGGGCGACCTTGAGTCGGGAGCGCTCGGAGGACACCAGTTTCGCCTGCGCTTCGAGCAGCCGGGTGGATCGTGACAGCGAGGTCCCGTGGCAGTAGTATCTGACGCCCTGCTCGCCGACCCAGATGCAGGTCGCACGTGATTCGGCGAGCAGGGATATGGCGGAGTGCGTCACGGTGCTGCCTGGGCCGAGCATGAGCACGCTGAGCGTGGCGGCGGGCACGTGGACGGTTCCGCGTTTATCGGTGATTGTCACGGCGTTGCTGTCGCGGTTGACCACGCAATGCTCCGCATACAGGAACGACAGACGATCCTCCGCCCGCGCGAGCGACGTCAACGGCGGCGGTTTGATGCCCGGGACGTCCGCCATCTCAGGCTCCTGCCGGCATGTCGTCCGAGGCCGGATTGGGGACCGGGACGATGGTGAGCAGGCCGAATCCGTACCCGCGGCCCCGGCCGATGCCGGTGATCAGCGCCTGCCGGAACGCTGCCGGGTCGTCGATGGCCAGGAATCCGTCGAAGATGGCCGAATGCAATGTCACCTGCCGGTCCTGCCTCATGAACGAGACGGCGCCGGAATCCCTGACGATGACCTCGGGCACGTCGAGCCGGTTGATGGGAACGTGGAACCCGCAACGTGACGCCTGGCGGGTCAGCCATTCGATCTGTTCGTCCTGTTTGGTGATCGGGATGCGTTTGCCGCGGACGCCGGGTTGGCGCGACCCGATGTTCTTGGTCGGGTTCGCCTTGAGCCGGAACCGCCACTGCTGGCCGGTGGCGAGCCGTGCGAGGAACGGGTCGTAGCTGCAGGTGGCGATGTCCGACAGTTCGGCGCCGAACTGTTCCTGGACCACCGACGCGTTGATGTAGCTGTCGCTGACGATATACAGGGCGTGGACGGTGTGCCCGGGGTCCAGCCGCCACAGGGTGCGCTGCTGGTTCCCGTCCGGGGACCCGGCGGCCGCTGCCCGTTGGACGATGGCGTGGATGCGCTCGTTCGACGCCAACGCGTGCCGGGCCGCACGATGCCGGGGGTTGATGCGTATGCGGGTGAACGTGGTCATGCTTCGGTCTCCTTGTCGGATGGCGCATCGGCTTCGACCGGTGCCGACAGAATGGCGGTCATGGGGTCGTGGGTGTCGGCGGGGAAGTCCGTATCCCGATATTGGCGGCGATTGCCGGGGGTCGGAGCGTCCGGCGGCGTCGACCCCTCGACGGTGGGATGGGGGCGCACCGTTCCCAGCCGCACGACCGTGCGTTTCTTCCAGAGCCGGCCGCGCGGGTCGAAACTCAGCGGGGAGTCGTTCAGCTCGAACGCGTCCTGGCCATTCGTCGCGGCGTCGGGGGATTCCACGAAAATCTCCGCCTCCAGCCTGTTCGGGAACCGCCAGGCGTTCCGCAGGCAGCGGCGCTGGTGGAACGCGGTCGCCTGCCAGGGGGCGGATCGGAGTGCATCCTCCAGAGGTTCGTCCACAATCCATGCGGCGACCGGACCATCGGGCGGACATGACCGGCGCCCCAGGAACAGTGGGAAGTGCGGGGCGGCCAGGGCGTCCGCGTATTCGCGCAGCCGCAAGTCCCCGTCCGGATCCTCCAGGGCCGTCAGGAACACGGCGTCCGACAGGTAATGGCGGTGCGAGAGCGGCATCGACTCCCCGGCGTCGTTGTGTGCCGTGTGGAAGTCGTCGATCAGCACCCCGGGCTGGTCGACGCGCACGCCGAACCGCAGTCCCTCGAACCGGTTCAATGGTTCCGTTCGGGCCATGCCGAGCGCGGCGGCGATCATGCCGATGACGCCGCTTTTGGTTGGATAGGGTTCCGTGGACCGCAGGTTGAATCGGCTGCGCGATCCCCACGATTGCAGCGGCCCTTTGAGCCGTATCAGCAGGACGCTCATCGTTCACTCCCGGACCAGACGCGCGGCGACCGCATCCCCGAGCTCCGTCAGCATGTCGCGCAGCGGCTGCCGGGCCGCGAGCTTGTCGGCGGCCTCGGTGCTCTTGCCGACGCGGACCACCCATGTGCGCACCGGCGTCGTGCCGTAGCTGGCGTCGATCTCCTGCTCGCGCTCGACCAGCGCCTTGGTGGCGTTGGTCACGATGTCGCCGGCGATCGGGCGTTCGAACGCGCCGACCAGGTTGACGGCCTGCGTATCACGCAGGTTGACGACCACCAGATCCGGCAGGGTGTTGTGCGCGAACGTGTTGATTTTGCCGTTGGGCACGGTGGTGGAGAAGGCGTCGATGAACGCGGTGACGGCCTGCACAGTGGCATTGGCGTCACCGAGCGTATCCAGCAGCCTGTCCACATCCACGTTGGCGTACCGGTAGAACGTGGCGGAGTTGAACTCGACGTCGCCGATCATGGCGGCGCCCGCGTCGCCCTCCTCGTCGCTGTCCTGCTTGACGTCATCCACGGCGGTGAAGTAATCCGAATCGAAATCGACCCGCTGCACGCTGATGGCGTGGGCCACCTGCGCGGCCGCGTCCACGTTCAGGTCCGTATCGTCGGCGACCATGCGGCCGAACAGGGCGACGTCGATGGCGCGGTCGTTCTGCAGGATACCCTTGACGCGCTTCTTCACGTCCTTGTTCTTGAGGAAGTCCTTGATGCCGCCGGAGGCGATGGCCTCCTTGCCGATGGCCGCCAGGTCGTCGTACTGGTGTGAGCCGAGGAAGAGCAGGTAGGTGGACTGGTCGGGCTCGTTGACGTTGTCGTCGGCGTCATCGGTCTTCTTGGCCGAACGGGGCTTGGCCAGTTTGATGCCGCCGGCATCCTGCAGGACGGATTGCGCCGCCTTCTGCGCGGTCTCCGGGTCGATGGCAGGGTCGAGACGGAGAATGCGGTCGGCCAGGACCTCCACGACCCGCTTGGTGCGGATGCCCAGCTGGTTGGGGTCGACGAGTTCGCGGAACTTGAGTCGGGTCGGGCGCTTCCACGCCTGGCTGGAGACCCTGGCGCGGGTGACGCCGCCGTAGACCGCCTTCTTCGGGCTGCCGGTGTCGTCGCGGTTGAGGTTCGAAGGCGGCATGGTCTGCAGGATGTGGACTTCGGCGATGGTGCGGTTGGTTGCCATGATGTACTCCTTATGGTTGATATGACCGATGTGATTGGGTGGATGCGGATAATGTACGGTCCGTTGGGATGGATCAGTCGTCGGTGTTCGGGGAAGACTGTTTGCGCAGTGCTCCGAAGTAGTCTCGTCCCCATTGCAGGCGGACGCGGTCGCGTCGATACGGGTTGTTCAGGTCGACGAGATCCTCGGCGAACGAGGCGTAGTCGAATGGCAGGCGTTTGGCGTGTAGCAGCTGAATGAGCCCTCTGGCATGGTGGACGATTTCTGTGGTGTCGTCGGCGGTCAGCATGGAGGAGAGCCGGCGGTAGATGCCGGCCTCATTGGGATTGCTGGAGGCGAGCATGCCGACGGCGGAGCCGAAACCGGTGCCGGGCTTGTGCATGGGCTCGGTGTGCAGCGAACGCTGGTGGAGGGCATACAACGTCAATGTGGTGTACGCCGCCCACTCCTCGACGGTGGCCTCGCCGTTGTCGTGTTGGGCCTGTTCCGGTTCGGGCAGGCCCACGATGGTCCACTCCAGCAATTGGGGCAGTGTCCCGATGGGTTTGCCCAGCCCATGGCGGAGCCGGGCCAACGCGGCTACGGCGCGTGGATCGTCGTGCATGTATCCCTTGAGCTGCATGCCGTTGCCTGCTGTGCCGCCATGCATGAGGGCCTTGATCTGCCGGTTGATCCATTGCCCGAGCGGGGTGTGCACCCTGGTGGACCTGATGGTGGGCTGCTGGGCGTCTGTGGTGCTGTCCATACGATCTCCTTTCCGTGATCGATCGGGATGATGGCCGGTTATGCGTTGTCCTGCGGTTGGTTGTCCTGTTCGGTGCCGGTCGATGGGGCGGCGGTCAGTTTGTTGACTGCGGAACGGAAGAACAGATCGGCCTTGCCCGCCGATTGCAAGGTGCCGGCGGCGTCATATCTGCCGGTGAACGCGCTCGGCGGCGCCTGCGCGAGCAGGGAGTCGCCCAAGTCGTTGAGTGTGCTGCGGACAATGCTCCGCCATTGTTCGCGGGCCTGGTCGACCTGGTCCGGTGAGGCGATGCCCGCGGCCCAATTCCGGTACAGTCGATCGAATGCGGCATAGGCCTGCTGGGTGGCCTGAGTCCGCCATGCGTCCGACGGAATCCCGGCGGCCAAAGCAAGATTGGAGGCCAGGGATCGGCAGATGTCGGCGCCTCTGTCGGCCATGCCGGCCGCGGAGACGAAACATTGCTTCAAATCGTCGGAGTCTGAGGCGAGCACGTGCAGATGCAGGTCCATGGCGTCGTCCACGACCTCGTCGATGACGGAGTTGTTGCTGCCGTAGGTCACCCCGTAGGCGTGCATCCGGACCTGGATATCGGGCAGCAGGTTGCGGACTTCGAGCTTGTGCAGCCAATCGACCGTCAGCGGGGGTTTGGACTTGGCCGGTTGCTCACCGGATATGGTTCCGGATGGCAGGAACGTGGCGATGCCGCGCCAGATCGCGCGGTTCGGCGTGTGGGTGCGGGGCATGTACACCAGCGGTTGCCCGAGCGCCTTCTCCTGTGGCTCGCTTTCCCGCCACGCCGTCATCGTCTCGTAGCTGTCGGCCATTTGCGGCTTGAGCTGGTCTCCGTTGGCGATGATGACACCGGTGACCCATTGGTCGTCGTGGATCAACCGGATGCGGCGGCTCTGCCAAGTCATCAGCGTGGCCGGTCCGTGGAACCGCCGGACGTCGCCGGGATGTTCCTGGTCGAGCCCGGGTGTGGCCAGTGCCGTGGGCTGGGATCGTTCCCAGGCCGGCATATCGTCGGACCACGGCAACGATTCGCCGTGCGGGTTCAACTCGCTGCCGACGAAGTTCAGCAGCAGCGTCTGCCACAGATTGGCGCCCTCGCAGATGAGTACGCCCAGATTGCCCGTCCAAGCGATGCCGATCGGATAACCCTTGCCTCCCTTGACGCGAGGATCCCCGACGGCGCCGGATTTGATGCCGGACGGGTCGAAGGCCTGGGCGGTGACCAGCCAGCGTGCCGCCTCGGCGAAGGAGATGCGTTGCAATCCCTCGCCGAGGCGCGTGGTGAAGAACGGGTCGCCGTTGGGCACGTCGAAGATGAGTTTCTCCAGTCCCGAATAGGTGCCTTTCTCCGTGCGCAGGTCGGCGACCTGGAAGAACGGCGTGCGTTCGTCGAACAGGTCCCAGCGGTCGGCGTATTGATCGAGATAGTCGGTGATGTCGTCACCGAACGGTCCCTCGTCCCACAATTCACGCCACTCGTCGAGGGGCGGGCCGCCGGGGCAGAGTCCGTAGAGCACGGACAGCAGAAGCCGGGTGATCGCCGGGGTCTGGATGGGCATGTCTCCGCCGATGGAACGGATGTCGCGGGCGTTGAGCAGGGCGTCGGTGAGGGAGACCATGTGTTCCTGGCCGTCGGAGATGAACGTCGCCGGAATCCACGGTTCGGTGCGTAAGTCAAATGATGGAGTGTGCGGCATCGCTGCCTCCTTCCTTGGATACGACGATACACACGGATATGGGTATTGTCAAGCTCTTAAACCTTTTTTATACACTTTAAAAAATGCTTTGCGCTCACACAGAGGAAAGAAATTGCCAACGAGATGAGGCCATTGGCAATAGCGTATCTCCGCGTGTGCGGAGCGAACCCTGCGACCATATTTGATACACGGATCATCTCCGCAATGCGGAGCCGTACGGTTGCAGGACGGGATGTCTACGCGCCAGTGAGTGCGAGCGTTCGCCATCGTGTTCCATCGTAGCGTGTTATCACTCATCGCGGATCGCCTGCCAGCCGACCTCGGGGGTATACCGGTACGTGATGGTCCTGCGCACGGGCTTGCGCCGTATACCGTTGGCCGCGTCATCTTTCGGATATTCCTCGATGTCGATCGACACGCGTCCATCCGCGTCCAACGGCAGCAGCAGTTGCCCGGCGAGCTCCGGTATCCGCTGCCAATCCATCCACAGGCGGGACGCGGCATCCGAACCGGTGCAGCGCAGTTCGGCACCGCGGATGAACGCGTCGAGCGAGCAACCGGCGCTGTACCGACTCAGCGAGATGGTGCAGGACAGGATGTCCCGAACCTGATCCTCGGAGGGCATCCCCATGCCATTGGGCAACGGGTCGTCGGACCGGAAATCGCCCCAAGACGGCAATTGGATCCCATCGGATGTCCGCTGCAGCGCGATGACCTCGACGTTCTCGTCGCTGTCGCGGACCGCGGCGCGGGCCCGACGTGCATCGTCGGAGTGTCCGTCGGGATCGTCGAGCGGATCCCTGCCGAGCCAATTGCCAAGGTCGCATGGCGACGAGCTTGGGTCGAGGATGCGGAAATGCTGCGCGATGTTTTGTTTGCGGTCCTGCTGATCGGCCCAATCATCGGCGGCGGATCGCATGACGTCCTGCCACGATTCCGGTCCGATCTGGTCGCAACCGTAGGTGTGCTGCACGAGTTCCGGAATGGCGGCGGGAATATCGATGACCTGTTCCGTGTCCGGGGATATCCCCAGCACTGCCAACGACCGCAGCAGCAGGTGACGATGGTACACGGTCGCCACGCCGGCGCTGAACTCCGGGGCCTCATCGTCCTTCCACTGCGCGATGCCGGTGACGAACAGCTGCGGGGAACGCAGACGCTCGGGGCGTTCGCTCATGTCGCGGCGGTGCCGGTGCAGACGGCCCGCGCGCTGCAGGATCAGGTCAATCGGGGCGACGTCCGTCACCATGAGATCGAAATCGACATCCAGCGACTGTTCCGCAACCTGAGTGGCCACAACAATCGCACAATGAGGTCGGTCCGTGCTGTCGGGGCCGAACCGGTGAACCAGATCGCGGTCGATTCGCGCACGGTCGAACGCCAGGAACCGCGAATGCGCCAGCGTGACGTCGGCGTCCAGCTCCTCCGCCAGTTCCTGTTGGATCAGCTGGTAGGCGTGCTGCGCACGGGCGACCGTGTCCCGGATCACGATCGCACAGCCGCCATCGGCGAGCTGGGTGCGCAGCAGGGAGACGAGGGATTCGTCGGAGTCGTAGCAATACCGGACCGTGAGGCGGGAGGATCTGCCGGACGGCTCCGGGGCGATATACCGCGGGGCGTCCGTGTCTTCTCCGGACAACGAAATCAGCGGATACCGCAGATCATAGGTCGATTGCGCGTCGGGAGACTGGGGCGAAACGGTGCCGGGCATCCGGGCGGCGGTCGCGGCATCGCGTTCCCGACGCCGGCGCCAACGGGCGTGACTGCCATGTCGCCGTTCACCGTCGGGCGACGTCGTAACATCGCCGGCGGATTCGTTCCGGTCGTGTCCGCTGTGGTCCAGGGCGTACCGGCGTTCGCTCCGCAGCGCCCGTCTGCCCGCCTCATAGGCCTGCAGGTACGCGAGGCGACGCTGTTGCGGCAGCGTGGCGCTGAGCATGATGACGGGCGTTTCATAATAGGCCAGCCATGACAGCACCCGCTCCATGAACATGTTCATGTACGCGGTGTTCGCATGCACTTCGTCGAGCACGACCACTTTACCCGCCAACGCCAAGTGACGGAGCACCACATGCTTGCTGCGCAAGGCCGCCATCAGCACCTGGTCGATGGTGCCGACCACGAAGTCGGAAAGATTGCCCCGTTTCCTTCCCGAGAGCCAGGGGTTGACCACCGCGGACAGCGCATGCTGCCGGCTGCCGGAACGGCTGCCGGGGCGACCGTCTGAGTTGGCATGATCCATGCCCCAACGCAGCTCGAAATCGTCATTGAACGTATTGAACGCCGTGTTCGCCGAGGCTCCGCCACCGTGCCGTCGCGTGCGCAGCGTGGCGAATTCGTCGTTCAGGTCGCGTTTGCCGTGGGCGAGGAAGACCGAGGCGAACGCCGGACGATTACCTGCCGGCAGCCGGTCTATCCAATCGGTGAAACGCGTGAACATCGCATTTACCGTGGCCTGGGTCGGCAGCGCGTAATACACGCCGCCGAGATGGAAACGATCCGCAAGGCGTTCCGCGGCCAGCAATGCGGCCTCGGTTTTGCCCTCGCCCATATTCGCCTCGAGAATCATCAGACCGGGTTCCGCCATGGTATCGGCCGCCTCCACGGCGGCGCGTTGCGCGGGGCGCAGCGTCGCATCCGGAATCCGGAAACGTTCGGCGAACAGTCGGTCGTACACGGTGCGGACGCCGTCGGGGGATGTGGCATCGGACGTTCTTTTGGATACATCTACTGGTGCGTGCGGTGCCCGCCATGGCGCGGGTATGCCGATCTCCTTCCACGCCCGCGCGGCGCGGGCGTCGGCGTCGAATGTGGTCTCGTCCTGACTGGAGGTGTTGAGCGGGAAGTATCGTGTATTGCTGGCGATCCAGTCGCAGACGATCACGGCGGCGGTCAACAGAGTCTGCGAACGCTTGGGAATGGGGCGTTGCGGCCATGTTGGGGATATGGCGTCGATGCCATTGGCGGCGGCCATCCAATCGAACAATTCGAACCTGCACCGTTGCCAGTCGGAAGGGGCGGAGGTGCGGGACAGGCCTGCCAGCCGGGCGCCGGCGCTGTCTCTTAACATCAGTTGCTGTCCGTCGCTGATCGAGGTGCCGTGATGTCCGCCGACGACATTGGCCAATCCGAGCGCCGGGAGTGTGGGCCGTGTCTGTTGCGGTGTGCCCGTACGGCTGCGCTCGCCGTCCTGCTCGCAGGTGCCGGGGCGTGCGGTGGTACGAGCCGTGAGCCAGTCGCGCAGATCGTGATAGCCGACGAGCTCATGCCGGATGCGCGAACGGTTTTCGACTCCGAAGAAATCGTACTCGATGGTCAGACCGGTATGTTGCGTGCGCGTGGCGCAGCGCTGGTTCATCATCTCGAATGCGGGCGAGGCCTTGCCCGCATCATGGACGCCGCACAGGAACAGGAGCGTCGCGCGTGCCTCGTTCATGCCTCCGAGATCCTCGGCCAGGATTTCCTTGACGTGGTCGGGGAGAAAATCGTCCCAGACGTGCGACGCCGTGACGGCGGTATCTTCGAGATGCTGCCATAGTTGGAGATAGCTCGGATCGGATGGGTCGGCAAGATTGGTTTTCGCCCATACGGAAAGGGTTTGTTTGGAGAGACCGAGGGGGATTCCGACGTCGAATAGAGGGGTGGTGGTCTTGAAGTTGTCGGTGCTCGAAGGTGGTGTGTTTGCTGATGGTGCACCTGCGGGTGGTGTATGGTTGGTCAAGTGTTCCCCCTATCTCCATTGATGCTGACCAGCATAGCAGAAACCGGGGTGGCATGCGTCCGCAGGTATGGGCTTCAGGCGGCTGTGATTTGTGTCGGTTGAGAATATGGTGGCACTCTTGGGCTGGAGCCGGCTACCTTGATATCGATGTGCGCTTGCTACGGACTGTACGGTGAACGAATCGAATATTGCGGGCCGTTGGTCCGGGCGGGAACGCAATATAATGCAACTACCTGTCCCGCACGCGCGGGGTTGATCCCCCGCTGCGCGCCGCATACAGGCCGAGCCGGTGACCTGTCCCGCACGCGCGGGGTTGATCCCCGGCTCCCCGACCCGGAGGAGTCCAAGCATGAACCTGTCCCGCACGCGCGGGGTTGATCCCAACTCGATAATCAGCATGGCGCCGATCTGCGCACCTGTCCCGCACGCGCGGGGTTGATCCCGCGGCCGGCTCCCACACATTGGGGTCGAGGGATCATCTCCGCGTGTGCGGAGCGGTCTGGTACAACGAAACCGTGGGGGCCATCAAGATGGGATCATCTCCGCGTGTGCGGAGCGGTCTATCCGATCATGCGACTTGCGGACGGCCAATCGGGATCATCTCCGCGTGTGCGGAGCGGTCACGATGGCGTAGCCGGGGACTCGGGGCGAGCCGGGATCATCTCCGCGTGTGCGGAGCGGTCATACCCCTCGTAATCCTCCGCGAACTGGTTGCGGGATCATCTCCGCGTGTGCGGAGCGGTCGATGTCCGCGAACCACGTGCCCTTGTTCTTCTGGGATCATCTCCGCGTGTGCGGAGCGGTCTACACGTTGCCGCCAGGCGCCGAGCCTTTGTAGGGATCATCTCCGCGTGTGCGGAGCGGTCCCGTTCGACGTCTCGAACGCCTCGTCCAACGCCGGATCATCTCCGCGTGTGCGGAGCGGTCTTCGACGCGGAGTTTTCCGCAGATGTCGCACTGGGATCATCTCCGCGTGTGCGGAGCGGTCGCCTCCTTCGCGTCGACCAGGTACTCCCAGCGGGGATCATCTCCGCGTGTGCGGAGCGGTCTTGTTCTTTTGGGTTTTGTTAGTCAAAACCTCGGGATCATCTCCGCGTGTGCGGAGCGGTCGATGGTGTGCAGGCCATCCTCACCACTGACAAGGGATCATCTCCGCGTGTGCGGAGCGGTCATCGTCAACGACGGCCGGGACGTGACCGAGCACGGATCATCTCCGCGTGTGCGGAGCGGTCGCCGCCGTATCGTGCGCCATGCTGCTTGCCGCGGGATCATCTCCGCGTGTGCGGAGCGGTCCCTTGATTGCGGCATGCTGACCGCGTGGCGCAGGGATCATCTCCGCGTGTGCGGAGCGGTCTCGTTCGGCGTTGACGCCACCAATGTGAACAAGGGATCATCTCCGCGTGTGCGGAGCGGTCCGGTACGCGTCGCGTTTGCCCATGACGGGCGTGGGATCATCTCCGCGTGTGCGGAGCGGTCAGTTGTATTTTATTGGGATTTGGTCCGGTTGGATGGTGCGGAATGTTTGATTCGTACGTTGTGCGGGGTCGTGGAGTGGCGTTGTTCTCGATATTTGGAATGGATGCTTTCGATATATGTTACTCGCGCCAGCCGGCTGCGGATATGGGGAGTGCTGGTGGTCGCCGGCTTTCGGAAGAGCTCTGAAAGAAGCATAGCGCTGACTAGGCGTGTTGCGCCACGGATGAATGTTTTTCTCTCAATCATCGGGCTAATCGATGACTGGGATACTATCACTCTTTGGGGGCGTCGTTATCCACTCGGAGCGTATCCCAAGGTGGATGGGATACGCTTGATAAATGAAGCTACAAAGGGAGGTGCCCATGTCTTCCACTGTTTTGTCGCCGCGTATTGACGTGGACAGCGATGCGTTGGACGTATTCAGCGCGTTCGCACGGATGCGTGGTCTTAGCGTTGGTGAGGCGTTGGCCGATTACGTCAACTCGTTCCGACCTAAAAGCTCCGGCGTGCGTGTGGTCGGGCGTGACGCGGATGGACCAATTTTTGATATTCCGGATGAGTTCGTGTATACGCCTGAATATGCGGCTGATGGCGCCATGATTCTTCCGGGTGCGTGGGCCGATGACTGATTGCCTTCCTCTGCCTAAGAAGTTGCGGCGTTTTGACGTGGTTCGAGCGCGCGTGTTTTATGCCGAGCATGACGGGCGCAGCAAAGAGCGTCCGTTGGCGATCGTGAGCCTTGCCGTTGACGGCGATACCGGTATCGGGATCAAGATCACGAGCAAGACGCATCATGCCGCGGGCGATCTGTCGTTGAGCGGGTGGCGTGATGCAGGGCTTAGTATGCCGAGCGTTGCCAGGTGTACGCAGCTTGTCCGTTTTCGTGTCGATAGGCTTACCGGGTATTACGGTAGGTTGACTGCGGAAGATATCGAGGATATTGCCAACGTTTTGTCTTCCCTGAATCCGTCTGATTTTCTCTGGTTGAGCGACGACAATTAAGGTCATTGTCTCGCGTGCCCGCCTTTGTGGGTTTTCGTCGAACAACCCCGTATCGCGTGGTATCCGGCGTGGAATTTGTTGCAGATGTCTGCCTGATGCTTGTTCCGCATCTCCCATCAAGTTAGGGGAGATGCGGAAAACTAAACTATATCAGTCGTGTCACGCGAGCAGACCGCGATCCTGTCACCGGAGTCATCGACGCCGCGGGATCACCTCCGCGTGTGCGGAGCAGACGTTGACCTGTTCCACCGGGTAACGTTCCAGCAAGGATCACCTCCGCGTGTGCGGAGCAGACCGGTCGTTCTGGACGCTGCTCGCGGCCATCGCGGGATCACCTCCGCGTGTGCGGAGCAGACCGGTCGTTCTGGACGCTGCTCGCGGCCATCGCGGGATCACCTCCGCGTGTGCGGAGCAGACGTGAGGCGTGGGACGAATCGGATGTCGGGACCGGGATCACCTCCGCGTGTGCGGAGCAGACTGTGCCTCGCGGTAGGCGATAAGCTCCGCGTTGGGATCACCTCCGCGTGTGCGGAGCAGACCAGCAGCAGATAACCCGCGTTCTTCCCAAGAGAGGATCACCTCCGCGTGTGCGGAGCAGACTACCGTCACCGTCGTAAACAATCTTCCGGCAAGGGATCACCTCCGCGTGTGCGGAGCAGACCATGACCGCGTCCACCTCCTCACGGGTCATGTGGGATCACCTCCGCGTGTGCGGAGCAGACGTCTCCGGGTCGGTGTTGCGCGCGTGGGCCTGAGGATCACCTCCGCGTGTGCGGAGCAGACCCGTCCCTGCTCGCGTTGATGGCGTCGGAGATGGGATCACCTCCGCGTGTGCGGAGCAGACAGGATTGGGCGGCGGAGCAGACGGTCACCGTCAGGATCACCTCCGCGTGTGCGGAGCAGACACTCTGCAGGTCGGCACTTTCCGCCGTCGTTTGGGTGTTTTTGTTCAATTGTTTGTTGAGGTTTGGGGGTGGTGACGTTTTGTTGGACTCCGGTGTCCTTGTTCTTTGATTATGCCACG
>LBJMJ02800__coassemble_1488_pt1 | contig 5536 bp, 4 predicted proteins | sample LBJMJ02800__metabat2_low_PE_009 | metagenome-assembled genome bin LBJMJ02800
AACCAGCCAAAAACAACACGCCCAAACGCTTGACAATGTATAGGAGCATCAAAAATCAGGTCATATCAACCGCCGACACCGTGTCCATCGACCCGTCCGAATCGCGGCAACCGAGCGTGCCCGACACGGACACCCGCAACCTCATCATCGCCCAGCAGGCCCGCCGCATCCAGGAACTCGAAATCGAAATCAGCGAACTGAAACGCGCGCGCCACGACGCGGTCGAAAACGTTATAGGGGGGGGGGTATTCTATCTTGCCCTGTTCCGGTTCCGAGGCAGCGGCGGGGGGTATCGGGGGATTCTCGGATGGCACAAACCGTCTAACGGTTGGCACTATGCTTGCAATCGAAGGACGACCGCCATGTCACGTCGTATACGGGGGAAACGGGGCGCGACGCGTCGGAACACGTTCGGTCTGGAAGGAGCGGTATGCGCGGCTCACATCGCAGGAGGAACGCCGACATCCGGCGGCGCGCGTCGCATGATCGCGGCGACGTTGCCACGATAGGGGGAGCTGACGGGGTCAACGCCGCGGGAACGTCGGCATCGGGGGAGTTCGTGCCGACGTCGTTCCTGGAAGCGATCGACATATCCGATCTGGTGAAGCGGCAGGGCAGCCTGCGACGGTCGATGTGGGGCTTGCGGATCCTGTCGGTGCTGCTGCTGGTACTGGCGCTGTGCGTCATCGGATACCCGATGGTGCTGCAGTACCAGTCGGACGTGCGGCTGGCGCACACCACGTCGGCCGCGGCGGAACGCGTGGCGGGATGGCCATACCCGCAGGCCGAGGAGTCGCTGGCCGCCGCCCACGCCTACAACGAGCGGCTGGCCGCATCGGGGCAGCCCGTGCTGGGCGAGGCGCGCGACCCGTTCTCCGCCGAGGCGGGCGGCTCTCACGCCGCGGGCGAGGACTCCGCCTCCGCGCAGGACGAGGAATACCAGTCGTTGTTGGACGCGGGCGGCGGCGTGATGGGTGCGATCCGCATCCCGGAGATCTCGGTGGATCTGCCGATCTACCACGGCACCTCGGAGTCGGCGCTGGCTTCGGGTGCGGGGCACTTGTACGGGTCGAGCCTGCCGGTCGGCGGCGCATCGACCCACGCGGTGATCACCGGGCATCGAGGCTTGGTGGAAGCCATGATGTTCACCCGACTTGATGAGATGAAGGTCGGCGACTACTTCTACATCGATGTGATGGGCGAGACGTTGGGCTACCGGGTCGACCGAATCGAGGTCATCGAACCCGACGACACCTCGCGGCTGAAAATCGTGGAGGGTGAGGATCGTGTCACGCTGATGACCTGCACCCCGTACGGCGTGAACACGCACCGACTGCTCGTTTCCGGCGTCCGGGCGGCGATTCCGGGTGACATCCCACCCATCGAGGAAGCGCCGCATGACCCGCGCGTGGCCGCGGCAATCGCCGTATCCGGCACGCTGCTGCCGCTGCTGCTCCTGGTCGCGTTCCTGCGGCGAGGGCCATGGAACCCGATGCGGCACGGGGTGCGCTGGCCGAAGCACTGGTAGATCTCGGGTTTCGGGTGATGGGCCTCTGAATGGACAACGGGCGACGGGGCGACGGGTGTTGACGTGGTCCTGTTGACCTTGTTCCATTGACCTGGTCCGCCGGCGGACTACGATGGACTGGGAATCGTGGCGGAACGCGGAATCGGCGGGGAGCTGGCTATGGCTGCATATATGGAACACAAGGATCTGGCGAACGAGTTGATCGGGCCGGAACGGTCGCGGCAGATTGCAGATGGAGTGCATCGGGTGCTCGGCCGCATCGCTTCAGCCGAAAGCGCCGCTGGGCGCGAAGTCGGGTCCGTGCGGTTGCTCGCGGCCACCAAAACCCGCGACGTCGGTGAGATCATGGCGGCGATTGATGCCGGTGTGCGGATGATCGGGGAGAACCGGCCACAGGAGGTCGTAGCCAAGGTCGAGGGCTTGCGGCGGCTGTGCCGGGAACGCGGATATGCGTTGGGCGCGGACGGTGGCGATACGGCTGCCCGCGGAAACGGGGGCGGCTGCGCATCGGCCGTGGCCGGGCACATTTCGTTCCACCTTATCGGGCAGCTGCAATCGAACAAGATCAACAAGGTCCTGCCGGTTGTCGACGCTATCGAATCGGTCGATTCCATCGAACTTGCGGAGAAGATCGCGCGTCGGGCGGTCGCGGCCGGAACCACGGTGGGCGTGCTGCTCGAGGTCAACGAATCCGGCGAAGCCTCCAAATCCGGGTGCGATCCGGCGCTTGCGCTTGATATCGCCCGGCGGATCGGCGCGATGGGCGGCGTGGAGCTGCAAGGGCTGATGACCATCGGCGCGCATGTGGATGATGAGCGGGTCATCCGGGCCGGATTCGCGCATCTGCGGCGGCTGCGTGAACAGATCTTGGCCTCCGGGGATCCGGGGACGCAGCATTGCCTTGAACTCTCCATGGGCATGACGCAGGATATGGAACTGGCAATTGCGGAAGGGTCGACCATTGTGCGCGTGGGCACGGCCATCTTCGGCGAGCGCGCGTTCAAGTGAGGCAGGCGCATGGCCTAGACTGTGAAGCATGAGAATCGCACGTTTTTCGCATGATGATGTTCCGCAGTATGCCTTTGTGCAGTATGACGAGGCCGAGGAGAAGGATTACCTGGTGGCGCTCGACGGGTATCCGCTCGGCGGCTCGCGCGTGAACCCGACCGGCGAGCGGTATGCGCTGGATGCTGACGGCATCCGGCTGCTGGCGCCGATCATCCCCTCGAAGATCTACGGGCTGGCCAAGAACTATGAGGCGCATGCGCAGTTCATGCATGAGGCCGGGCATTCGGAGATCGCCCATGCTCCCGAGGACATGATGATTTTCATGAAACCGTCCACCTCGGTCATCGGGCCGGATGATCCGATCGTCATGCCGGGCGCCTCGCATGACATGAACTATGAGCCGGAGGTGGCGGTGGTGATCGGGCGAATCGCCAAGAACGTGCCGGTGGATCGGGCCATGGATTATGTGCTCGGGTTCACCTGCACCAATGACGTGACGCTGCGCGACCTGCAGAAGCTCGACCCGATGTGGACGCGCGCCAAGGGATTCGACACGGCCTGCCCGCTGGGCCCGTGGATCCAGACCGAGCTCAACTGGCGGGATGCGCGGATTTCATTCAGCCTCAACGGCGAGGACGTACCCGAGGCCAGCGGCACCACGGCCAACCTGATCCACAGCATCCCCGAGCAGATCGCCGCCATCTCCAGCTATGCCACATTGCTGCCCGGCGACGTGATCCTGACCGGCACCCCCCATGCCTCCGGCTCGTTGAAGCCCGGCGACGAGGCCGTGGTGCACGTGGAAGGCATCGGCTCGCTGCGGAACGTGGTGGTGCAAGGGTAGTAATGCACCCTACTGCGGGATATAACAATTGAAGGGCGGAAAATCAATCTTCGGATCTTCTATCGTGGAGTAGGGTGCACCTCACTTTTTGTTCCTATGTCTTCTGCGGTCGCTGAGCTCGTCGAGTGTCAGATGACGTCGCTCGAATACGGCACCGGCGTTGCGGAAAGCCTGTTCCAGAGCATCGAGGAACCGCTGACGTCGGATATCTGAGTGTAGGGTGTCATGATCAACGATGAACACCGTCCATGCCTGTGACTGAATATCGTTGATCCGCTCGTGATCCTCGCTGATCTGAGAGCGGTGATGGCTGCCGTCATATTCGACGGCGATTCGGAATTCGGGCGACGCCAAATCCAGCAGTTTTTCTCCTCCGGGCGTTTGTATGGGGTAGTTCGTTTGCATTTCGGGGAAGCTTTCACCGGCTATGATGAGTCGGGCTTCGCTTTCCATCGGGGAGTCGGTACGTTCCCGCGCAAGGCACAGCGCCCTTTCGCATTTGACGCGTCCTTTGAAAGGAAAACAATCCCGTATGAACGCGTTGATTTTTGACAGAGTGGTGCGCCGCAGTATCTCATCGCGGCAGGTAAGGGAATCGGCCAATTTAATCAATTCCAACAACGGCAGGTGTGGTGCCATGTAGGCGAAAACGGCTTCGGGGGACAGGCATTCGATCTCGTTCACATCAATCACCGCGCCAGCGGTGGACACGTTCGCCCATGTGTGGCAAACGGCTCCGTGAAGACGGAACCTAGTCTTATGGCTATGCACTATACAGTCTATGAGTTGGGGATTCAGATTGCAGCTTGATGGAAGCGGAACCCCAAGAAGTTGCAGCGTCGTCAGCCCTCCGACGGTGATGGTACGTCCCGTTCTGTCCGCGAGATCGGTGCACGAGGCAATCGTCTGGCGTTGCGTCAGTGCGGCTTGATGTCTCATGATATCGGCGGCGGGCGGCAGCGTGCGAAACTCGAACATGGCATTACGTTACGGTGTCTTGAGGGGTCGTTTGAAGCGTCAACGGCGAATGTGGTCGAACGTTTGACGAATATGGACGAATGTTGATGGGCGTGGCGAGTGTATATCAGGTGAATCTGAATGTTTTACGGGTGAGGCAAGCGTTTGATGGGAGTGGCTGACGTATTGTCTTCGGAGGAGTGATGCGCCCTACTTCGAGATACAACGGCAAGGTGGCTGAAAATCAACCATCGGGATTTCTATCTTGAAGTAGGGTGCATGTCTCCTCGGGGCACCTGTTCTTTGTCGAGGGAGATAGCCGCCTGGTTGAGATCTGTGTTGCTCCGAGGCTTCGGGGTTGGAGAACGAACCACTGTGTACGGTGTTGCGTTGGCATTCCATATTCGTGACAAATATAAACTTGAGTCAACTTCACTCAAGTTTTGGGAATAGAATAGGGGCATGGTCGGTTGACCATATCAGACAGCGGGAATCGCGCCCGAAGACGGCCCGGCAGCAAGTCGCGGCGGGGCGCGACGCATGGAGGATGATATGGAACAGAAGTTCACGACGATGGCCCAGGAGGCAATCGGCGACGCGATTCAGAGCGCGTCCGCCGCGGGCAACGCGCAGGTCGAAACCCTGCATCTGATGGACGCCCTGCTCCGTCAGGAGAACGGCGTGGTCCCCGGCCTGATCCAGGCCGCCGGCGGCGACCGCCAGCGCATCGGGGCTGAGATTCGCAACGCGCTGGTCGCGTTGCCGAGCGCCAGCGGTTCGAGCACCGCGCAGCCGCAGGCCAGCCGTCAGCTGACCGCCGCGCTGGCGCAGGCCGAGAAGGAAATGCAGGCGATGGGCGACGAATACGTCTCCACCGAACACCTGCTCATCGGCATCGCCGCGGCCACCCCGAACCAGAGCGCCGACATCCTCAAGCGCAACAGCATCACCCCCGAGGCGCTGCACAAGGCCGTGCCCGGCGTGCGCGGCGGCGCGAAGGTCACCAGCCCGGACGCCGAAGGCAACTACAAGGCGTTGGAGAAGTACTCCACCGATCTGACCGCGCAGGCGCGCGACGGCAAACTCGACCCGGTGATCGGCCGCGATCAGGAGATTCGCCGCGTCATCCAGATCCTGAGCCGGCGCACCAAAAACAACCCGGTGCTGATCGGCGAGCCCGGCGTCGGCAAGTCGACGCT